>ENA-UOOI01000956-UOOI01000956.1-fermentation-metagenome-genome-assembly--contig:-NODE-956-length-33260-cov-14.912543_pt1 | contig 33260 bp, 32 predicted proteins | sample MGYA00245779_ERZ724027 | MGnify/ENA primary metagenome ERZ724027 (study PRJEB28704, sample SAMN03018318) | fermentation metagenome | biome: anthropogenic terrestrial biome; feature: soil; material...
GAGTGCGTCTCCGCGGCGTCCATGGTCGGGGTGCGCAGCTCCTGCAGCGGGATGTTCCGGAACGCGAGGTAGCTGGCCAGCGCGTGGCCCGCCTCGTGCGTGAGGACCTCCACGTCGCCGGCCGTCCCGTTGAAGTTGGAGAAGATGAACGGCGCCCGGTACTCCGGCAGATCGGTGCAGTATCCGCCGCCGGCCTTGCCCTTTTTGCTCTCGAGGTCGAACAGGTCGTTTTTGAGCATGAAGACGAAGAACTCGCCGGCGACGGGGTCCATCTCGCGGTACATTTCCTTCGCCCGGGCGACCAGCTCCTCGCGGCCGCCCTTCGGCGCGGGGTTCCCGTCCGGGAACAGGCAGCCGTCGTCGTACAGGCGCAGGGCGCCGAGGCCCAGCCGCTTCGCCTGCCCCGCCTTGATCTTCGCGGCGAACGGGACGAAATCGCGCGCGACCTGGTCCCGGAACTTCTTCACGTCCGCCGGCCCGTAGCAGTTGCGGCCGAGCCGGTCGTACCCGAGCGGCACGTAGCTTTCGTATCCGAGCTTTTTGGCCTGCTCGGTGCGGTTGCGGACCAGCTCGTCGTAGATTTCGTCCAGCCGTTTCGCATTTTCCCCGAAGAACCCGGCGGCCTTTTCCCAGGCCCCGCGCCGCGTCGCGCGGTCCGGCGAGATCTGGTATTTCTGCAGCTCCGAAAGGTTCAGCACCTTGCCGTCGAAGTCGATCCGCGCCGAGGCGAGCAGCTTTTCGTATTCCGTGACCAGCGCGTTTTCCTTTTTCTTCAGCTCCACCACGGCGGGGGAGAACGACCTCAGGGCGATCTCCAGGTTTTTGAAGAACAGGCTCCCCGTCTTCTTTTCCAGCTCTTCGCGGAACCGGGAAGCGGTGACCGCGCGGTAAAACCGCTGCACGCGCTCCTCGAAAACGGGCGCGCTCTCGTCGAAAAAGGCCATCTCCTTTTCATAGAACGGGTCGGCCGTGTTGATGCTGTTGCGGATATAGGCGATGGTTGAAAGGGTTTGGAAATCCGCCGAGAGCTTTTCGTGCCGCTCGATCAGCTCGGCCTGCTCGGCCGCCGAGACGGCCGAGCTGAACTTCAGGGTCAGCTCGTCGTACCGGTCGAGCACGGCGCCGAGGTCCGGGCGCCGGTACGGCATTTCTGCAAAGGTCATGAAGAATCCTTCCTTTCTGATGCTGCTTCCGCCCGACGCCGCAGCCGGCGCGGGCCGGGGCAGAAAAACAGGATAGCTTATTATAGCATATCCGCGGCCTCCGCGGCGGATCCGCAGGGTCGGCCGGCGAAAAATAAAGTCGGAAATCGGGCCCGTGCCCTTGACATTTTGAATTCACCCTTCTATAATGATGCATATATTCAAACCAACAGAGCCATTCGGGCGACGGTTCCAAAGATTTCCTCGTTTTCGTCCGCCGAATTCGGATGAAAAGGGAAATGCGGCTGCAAAATGCCGCGGGGAACGGGCGCCGTAGAAGCGAAGCTCGGCCCGCGGCCGGAATATGCGGCCCCGGACTGCGCGGGGGGTTGAATGGCGGGTACATTCGAAGGGGAATGTGCCTGCCATTTGTATAACTTTTTTATCGCCGCGCTTTACCGGAGCATTGCTTCTAAGCGGCACAAAACGGATGTTCTGTCCATGGAAAAAAGGTTTCCCGCTGATTCCGCCGGCAACGGACGGACTTTCTCCCGCCATAGGGCGGGCAAAAGGCCGGCCCGTTTGAAGATTTATAGTATGATGCAAAGAAGGGTGAATTATGAGAAAGCAGAAAAAGAGGATCGCCGCTGTCAGCCTGGCGCTTGCGGCATGCCTGGTGCTGGCTTCCTGCGGCAACGGAGGCGCTGCGAGCAGCGAAGCGGCCTCTTCCGCAGCCGAAACGAGCAGCGCGGCTTCTTCCGAATCCGAAACGGAAGGGGGCCTGGTAAAGTCCGACGACCTCGCGGCCAAGAGCAAGTACGCCGGGACCCCGGACGCCGATATGATCACCATCAATACGGTTTCCGAGCCGACGACGCTGAACACGATGCTGGCCTACGACACCGGTTCCAGCTCGATCCTGCGCGAGATCGTGTCCGGGCTGTTCAAGCTCGACAAAAACGACAAGCCGGTCCCGGACCTGATCGAGAGCTACACCGTCAGCGACGATAAGCTGACCTACACCTTCAAGCTCAAGCAGGGCCCGAAGTGGTCGAACGGCGAGCCGGTCACCTCCAAAGACTACGTCTTCGGCTGGACGACCGCGATGAAGAAGGAGACCGCCGCCAACTACAGCTTCATCCTGACCGACAACATCAAGGGCGGGCAGGATTACTTCGCCGGCAAGATCAAAGAGGACGGTCTCGGCATCTCGGCCCCGGACGATTATACGCTGAGCATCACGTTCGTTAAGCCGATCCCCTACGCGCTCCACCTGTTCACATTCACCGCCTATATGCCCCTGAACCAGAAGGCCTACGAGTCCATCGGGGCCGACAACTACGCGAAGGAAGCCGACAAGGTCGTGACGAACGGCGCCTATAAGGTGGCCGAGTGGCAGCACAACGACCACGTGACCCTCGCGAAGAATGAGGATTACTGGGATAAGGACAAGATCGGGATCCCGAAGATCAAGTACGTCATGCTGTCGGACGTCAACGCGACTCTGAACGCCTTCAAGGCCGGCCAGCTCGACTTCATGACGGTCGGCAAGGATCAGATCAAGCTGCTGCAGGCCGAGGGCCAGCCGATCGCAAGGTATATCGAGGCCGGCCCGTGGTACTTCCAGTACAACACGACCAAGAAGCCGTTTACCAACGCAAAGGTCCGGCAGGCGTTCGGGCTGTCCGTCGACTTGGATAGCTTTGTCAACGACGTTCTGGCCGACGGCTCGGCCAAAGCGGACGGCCTGGTCCCCCCGGGGATCGCCGGAGCGGACGGCAAGGATTACGCCGAGACGCGCGGAACCATTCAGCCGGCGTTCGACCCGGCCAAGGCGAAAACCCTGCTGGCCGAAGGCCTGAAAGAGGAAGGAATCTCCGCCGATCAGTTCAAGCCGTTTTTTACGGCCAGCAACACGACCGGCGGGCAGAAAGAATCGGCCTTCTTCCAGGAGCAGTGGAAGAAGAACCTCGGCGTCAACGTGGAGATCAAACCGCTGGACAACAAAGCCCGCTTTGAGGCGATGCAGACCCAGGATTTTGAAATCGTGATGGCCGGCTGGGCGCCGGACTACAACGACGCGCTGACGTTCCTCGACCTGTTCATGACGGACAACGGGAACAACAACGGAAAATACTCCAACAAGACGTATGACGACTTGGTCACCAAGGCCATGAACGAAGCGGACCCCGTCAAACGCCAGGATTACCTGTTCCAGGCGGAAAAGCTGGTCGTCCAGACGGACACCGCGATCTTCCCGATCTACTACCGGTCCATCACCTTCACGACTTCGCAGAAGTTCACGGGCGGCACCTACACGCCGTTCCAGGGCTGGCCGGGCGATTACCACGACGGCGCGAAGCTGACGAAATAAAAATAGAATTCTGAATCAGAGCGGCCGGACGTTTGCCCGGATCCCTCGAAGAACGCTGCAAATAAAGCCATGTTTTAGGATGTGGCTTTATTTGCCTGTGAAAACCGCAAAACCGCCGATAAGGTCGTTTTGCGGCTTTCACGGGTAAAAAGCCGCGCGTTTCCCGAAAGGACCTCATCCGGAAAGACGCCGCGTTTCCCCCGCCCGCTTTATCCCGCTTTATTTTGCAAGGAGTTGATTCAATTTGCCGAAGCAGCTACAGTATATTCTGAAAAGGGTGCTGTATTCGGTCATCACGATCTTCGTGCTGATCTGCGTCACCTTTTTTCTGATGCACCTGATGCCCGGCGACCCGTTTACAGGCGAGAAGGCGATCCCCGCCGACGTCAAAGCGGCCCTGTACGAGAAATACGGCCTGAACCAGTCGCTTCCGATGCAGTTTTTCAAATATGTCGGGAACATCCTGCACGGCGATTTCGGTGTTTCGCTGCAGGATAAGCGCCCCGTGGCCCAAACCATCATGCAATCCTTCCCGGTCTCCGCGGAGCTCGGCATCCGCTCGCTGATTTTCGCCACCATCATGGGGCTGCTGCTGGGCATCGTCGCGGCCGTCAAGCGCGGCACGGCGTGGGATACGGGCACGATGTTCCTGGCGCTGATCGGGGTTTCCGTCCCGTCGTTCATTCTGGGCGCGCTGCTGCAGTATTCCCTCGGGCTGAAGCTCTACCAGTCGACCGGGCGGCAGATTTTCGCCGTGATGGGCTGGGGGCCCGCCAACAGCAAATTCCTGCCGGCGTTCGCCCTCGCGTTCGGCAGCATGGCGAGCATCAGCCGGCTGATGCGCACCAGCATGCTGGACGTGCTGAACCAGGACTACATAAGAACCGCGAAGGCGAAGGGCCTGAGCCGGGCCGAGATCATCTGGAAGCACGCCGTGCGCAACGCGGTGATGCCCATCGTGACCATCATGGGCCCGCTCGTCGCCGCCGTGCTGACAGGGACCTTCGTCGTGGAGAACATCTTCGCGATCCCCGGCCTCGGCAAAATCTTCGTGCAGTGCGTGCAGAACAACGACTACACCACGATCGTGGGAACCACGCTGTTTTACGGGTCGTTCCTGGTCTTCGCCAACCTTGTGGTGGACATCATCTACGGCCTGCTCGACCCGCGGATCAAGCTCGGCGGAGAAAAGGAGTGAGGGAAAATGGCAAATGAAAAAGCCGTGACCGCCGCCGGACCGATCGACTCTTCGGAATTCGAGTGGGTGGGGCCGAACGCGGGCGAGATGGAGGCGATCTCGCGCCCTTCCATCAGCTTCTGGAAGGACGCGTTCCGGCGCCTGAGGAAGAGCAGGGTCGCCGCTTTCTGCATGGTGATCCTGGCGCTGCTGATTCTCGGCGCGATTTTTCTTCCCATCATCAGCCCGTTCGATTATTCGCGCCAGAACGTGGCGTTTTCCAACCAGCCGCCCATGTGGGTGGATAACGAGACGAGCCAGCTCCATCTTTTCGGCACGGATGCCCTCGGCCGCGACGTCTGGGTGCGCATCTGGATGGGCGCGCGCGTGTCCCTGACCGTCGCCGTCGCCGTCGCCCTGATCGACTGCGTGATCGGCATCATCTACGGCGGCGTCTCCGGCTATTTCGGCGGCATGACCGACAACGTGATGATGCGTATCGTCGAGGTCATCAGCGGCATCCCTTACCTGATCATCGTGATGCTGCTGATGATCGTCCTGCCCAGGGGCATCGGCACCATCATCGTCGCCTATTCCATCACCGGGTGGACCGGCATGGCCCGCCTGGTGCGCGGGCAGGTGCTCGCCCTGCGGCACCAGGAGTTTCTGATCGCCGCCGAGGCCATGGGCGCCAAACCCTCCCGCATCATCGCCCGGCACCTTGCGCCGAACCTTCTGAGCCTTATCGTCGTCAACGTGACGCTCGACATCCCGAACGTGATCTTCACGGAAGCGTTCCTCTCCATGCTGGGCCTGGGCATCGCTCCGCCGCAGTCCTCCTGGGGGATCATGGCCAACGACGGCATCGCCGTGTTCCAGATCTACCCCATGCAGCTGGTTTACCCCGCCGTGTTCATCAGCATCACCATGCTCGCGTTCAACCTGCTGGGCGACCAGATGCGGGATGCTTTCGACCCCAAACTGAGGAGGTAATCGTCCGGATGGAACGAATTTTGGATATCAAAGACCTCGAGGTTTCGTTCGATACTTACGCGGGCGAGGTGCACGCCGTGCGCGGCGTGTCGCTGCACGTGGATGCGGGCGAGGCGCTGGCCATCGTGGGTGAGAGCGGCTGCGGCAAAAGCGTGACCGCCCAGACGGTGATGAAGCTGAACCCCATGCCGCCGGCGCGCATCAAGGGTGGCAAGATCGACCTGTGCGGCAGGGACATCGTCGCCGCGGGCGAAAAAGAGATGCGCGGGATCCGCGGCCAGCTGGTCAGCATGATCTTCCAGGACCCGATGACCTGCCTGAATCCGACGAAGAAGATCGGCAAGCAGCTCACCGAGACCCTGAGGAAACACAAGCATCTGAGCAGAAAGCAGTGCCGCGCGGAAGCCGTGCGCCTGCTGAAGGCGGTGCAGATCCCGAACGCGGAGCAGCGGGTGGACGAATACCCGCACGAGTTTTCCGGCGGGATGCGGCAGCGCGCCATGATCGCGATGGCGCTTTCCTGCAATCCGAAGCTTCTCATTGCCGACGAGCCCACGACGGCGCTCGACGTGACCATCCAGGCGCAGATCATGGAGCTGATGCAGGAGATCCGCGACAAGACCGGCACCTCGATTATCCTGATCACCCACGACCTCGGCGTGGTGGCGAACCTCGCTGACCGCGTGGCCGTCATGTACGCGGGCAAGATCGTGGAGGAGGGGACGGCGCGGGACATCTTTTACCGCGCGGCGCACCCCTACACGACCGCCCTGCTGCGCAGCCTGCCCACGGTGGAGACCGCCCGCAACGAGGAGCTGGTTTCCATCCCCGGCACGCCGCCGGACCTCTACGCCCCGCCGGAGGGCTGCGCGTTCGCGAGCCGGTGCCGCCACTGCATGAAGCTGTGCCGGCACCGGCAGCCCCCCCAGTTCACGGTCGCCCAGGGGCACACCGCCGCCTGCTGGCGGCTGCATCCCGATTTCCCCCGCGAAAAGGAGGGAAACTGAAATGGAAAAGCTGATCACGCTGGACCATATCTCCAAGTATTTTTACCTCGGCGGGCGGCAGACGCTCGTCGCCGTGAACGACGTAAGCCTCGATATCTACAAGGGTGAGACGCTCGGCGTCGTGGGCGAGAGCGGCTGCGGAAAATCCACGCTCGGCCGCGTGGTGATGGGCATCTACCACCCCACGAAGGGCAAGCTGTGCTACCGCGGCAAAGAGGTCAACCTCAAGCATACGGGCGACCGCTACCGCTATTCCGAAAAAGCGCAGATCATCTTCCAGGACCCCTACGCGTCGCTCGACCCGCGCATGACCGTCGGCACCATCATCGCCGAGGGGATGGAGATCCACAAGCTGTACGACCGCGAAAAGCGTCAGCAGCGCGTCTACGAGCTGCTGGAGACGGTCGGCCTCAACCGCGAGCACGCCAACCGCTTCCCGCACGAGTTTTCGGGCGGCCAGCGCCAGCGCATCGGCATCGCGCGCGCGCTCGCCATCAACCCGGAGTTCATCGTGTGCGACGAGCCGATCTCCGCGCTGGACGTCTCCATCCAGAGCCAGATCATCAACCTGCTCAAGGACCTTCAGAAAAAATTCGGCCTGACGTACATGTTCATCGCGCACGACCTCAACATCGTCAAATACATCTCGAACCGGATCGCCGTGATGTACCTCGGCAACCTGGTGGAGCTCGCCGACAGCGACGAGGTCTACGCGCACACGCTCCATCCGTACAGCCGCGCGCTGCTGGCCGCCGTCCCCATCCCGGACCCCGACCGCGAGGCGCACAAGAAGGCGGCCGTGATCAAGGGCGACGTCCCCAGCCCCATCAACCCGAAGCCGGGCTGCCCGTTCGCCAACCGCTGCCCCTACGCGAAGGACGTCTGCCGGTCGGTTTCCCCCAAGCCCCGCGAGCTGCGGCCGGGGCACCTGGTCTCGTGTCATCTGGTCGATGCGGACGGGAATTATTCGGAGGCCAATTACAAGGGCTGATCCCCGCCCCTTTTCCCGTAGAATCCCTTCAGCAAGCCGAAGCGCCGCCTGAATGACACTCATTCGGGCGGCGCTTTTCGCGGCGGTCACAGGGTGAACTCGCCGGGATCGTGCTTTTTCAGCGGGGGCGGGCTGACGGGCGTTCGCCGGAGCGGGTCGTACCGGAAGCGCCGGCAGGGGGTCCCGCTTTTTCCGAACCGGCAGGGGGCGCTTTCCGAAAAATGGACGCAGTATTCGCACCGCGGCTCGATCCCGCCGCCGAACATCTTTTTCTTCTTCCCGAACATGGCGTCGCCTCCCGTGCTTTGCTCGGCCCCATTATAGCATGGTTTCCCGGCGATTTCCACCCGGCGGGGGACGCAGAGCAGCAGGGCCAGGCACAGCAGGGCCAGCGCGGCTGCCGCCGGTGCGGAGTTGGAAAGCACGCCGGACACCGGGCCCTCGATATTCTGGAAGACCTGGGCGCTTTCCGGGAACAGGGCGCAGAGCCCGCGGCAGACCGCGGCCGCCAGAGCCCCCTGCAGCAGGCGGCAGAGCAGGAAACGGCCCTTTTTCACGCCGACGCCCGCGGTGCAGGCCAGCACTTGGAAATGGACGCACACGCCGCCCCACCCCAGCGCGAACGCGATTCCCCACAGGGGGACACCCAGCCGGGCGAGGTCGGCGCATCCGCCGGTGATCTCCAGCAGGGACGACAGCGCCGCCGAGAGGGCCGGGTCCGTCACGAAGAGGCGCAGCAGGTTCATCAGCACGGCGAACAGGATCACAAAGCAGCACATCATCAGGGTGGAGTAGGCCGCGTCCGCCGCGGAATCGATGAGCGCCTGCGCCGTGCCGCCGGCTTTCTTTTTGGGGACCGGCGACTTCCCGGCGCCGTTCCGCGGCGCCGCGATCCCGCACAGCACGCCCATGATCAGGAACGCGGCGACCTGGGAGGAGAGCAGGAGCGCCCCAGCCCCCGCGCTTTTCAGAAAGCCGATCCCCACGGCCGTCACGACGAACGGCGGCCCCGCGCTCACGCAGAAGCAGAGCATCCGCTGCGCCTGCGCCCGGCTGACGATCCCCTCCGCGTACAGCGCGGCGACCGAGCGCGCCCCGGCCGGGTAGCCGCCGATCACGCTCATCAGCAGAGTCGCGGCCGCCCCGCCCGGCAGCCGGAACAGCGCGCGCGTGGGCTTTTGCAGTGCGCCGCCGATCCTCCCGGCCAGGCCGCTCCTGACCACGAAGACCGAAAGCACCATGAACGGGTACAGCGAGGGGACCAGGATATCCAGCGAGTAGCCGACCCCGTTCGCCGCGCCGCGCGCCGCTTGGGCGGGAAAGATCAGGAGCGCGCAGGCGGCCGTCAGCACGGCCGCGAGCAGGGCGCCCGTTTTGAACTTCATGAAATCACCCCGTAAGATCATGTATATGTGCCGCCGCGGATATTTACGTCAGGCGGCGCATAGCATTTATCAGAAATGCGGAGGGGTGAGCAATTTGCGCAACAGGGGCAATCCGCCCGGCCTTGCGGAGGCCGGCTTCCCGTTTCATCTGGAGCTCCGCGGCAACCGGGAGGCGACCGTGGAGGGCTGCTGCGGCGTGCTGGAATACGACGACGACGTGGTGCGCGTCAAAACCCGGCGGCAGGTCGTCCGCTTCACCGGGCGCGGCCTGGCCATCCGGAGCCTGACCGCGGACGCCCTCGTGGTGACCGGCTATATCACCGGAATCGAGTTCCTGGCCTGAGGCGGGAGGATAGGATGGTTCTGAGAATCACGCGCTGGCTGCTCGGCTATGTGCGCTTTTCCGTTCTCGGGGGCAGCCCCGAGCGGTTTTATAGCTCCTGCGCCCGCGCCGGGGCGTATCTGTGGGATATCGCGGGCCGCCGGAACGGCGGCGCCTGCGTGGCCGTGCGGAGCTACCGGAGCCTGCGGCCCTGCGCGCACAGGGCCGGGTGCCGCCTGCGGGTGCGGGAGCGGCGCGGCCTGCCTTTCCTGCTGCGCCGCACGCGGGGGCACGGGGGGCTTTGGGCCGGGGCGGCGGCTTTCGCGGCCGTTCTGTACCTGCTTTCGCTGCGCGTGTGGTGCGTGCAGGCGGTGGGCAACGTCTCCGTGCCGACGGAGCAGATTCTGGCCGGGCTTTCCTCGGCGGGCCTTTCGCCGGGCGTCCCGAAAAAGGACGTCGACCCCGAGCTGCTCGCCCAGAAGCTGATGCTCCGCTTCCCGCAGATCCGCTGGATGAGCGTCAACACGCAGGGATGCGTGGCGCAGGCGGTGATCCAGGAAAAAGTCGCGAAGCCGGAGGTCGTCGACCGGGCCGGCGTCTGCAACATCAAGGCCGCCGCGACGGGGCAGATCCTTTCGATGAAGGTCTACGCCGGCACGCCGCTGGTCTCGAAGGGCGACGCCGTCGTCGAGGGGCAGCTGCTGGTCAGCGCGGTCGTCGAGAACGAAGCGGGCGGCAGCCTGCTCACGCACGCGCAGGCCGAGATCCTCGCGGAGACCTCTCGCACGGTCTCGGTGGCCGTCGAGCTGAACCGCCGCCGCTGGGACCCGACGGGCCGGGTCGTCGTCCGGCGGAATTTCGACCTTTACGGCGCGCGGTTCCCCCTGACCCTGCGGGTCCGGCCGCGCGGGAATTACCGGCTCTCCCTCGAAAAAACCGATTTTCAGTTTTTCGGGAACATCCTGCCCGCCTGGGTCTACACGGAGCGGTGGGAAGAGGTGCGCCCCGTCGATTACACGCTGACGAAGCGGCAGGCCGTGGAGGAGGCGCGGCGGGAGGCCGACCGCCGCACGAAGGAGCTGCTGAAAAACGGCAGGGTCGTTTCGTCCCGCCCGTCGGAACAATGGGAAAAAGAAACGCTGAATTATACGGTCGAGCTTATATGCGAAGAAAATATCGCAGAACAGTCGGAAATATTCATAAAATAGTCACAAATTTTTGTATATTTTATGATGACTTAATTTTGTAATTGTGATATAATAAAACAAGGATTCGGAGCCTTCCCGACGGGCCCCGGCAAAGTATGGTGATGGGATGTTCGAACAAAGGATCAGCATCGACCGCATGGAACAGGCGGTCGCCCTGTTCGGCAGCTTCGATGAGAACATGAAGCTGATCGAGCGCGAGTATCAGGTCGCGATCGTGTGCCGCGGCAGCGAGATGAAGATTTCCGGCGAGCCGGAGGACGTGGCGAAAGCCGTGCGGACCGTCGAGAGCCTGCTTTCCCTCGTCAACCGCGGCGAGTCCCTCAGCGAGCAGAACGTGCGCTACTGCATCTCCCTGGTCAACGAGGGGAGCGAAAGCAAGATTGAAGCCCTCGCGGGGGACTGCATCTGCATTACGTCGAAGGGCAAGCCGGTCAAGGCGAAGACCCTGGGCCAGAAGAAGTACTGTTCCGCCATCCAGTCCCATACCATCACCATCGCCGTGGGACCGGCCGGCACGGGCAAGACCTACCTGGCGGTCGCCATGGCGGTGACGGCCTTCCGCGCGCAGGAAGTCAACCGCATCGTCCTGACCCGCCCTGCGGTGGAAGCGGGCGAAAAGCTGGGCTTCCTGCCCGGCGACCTTCAGCAGAAGGTGGACCCTTACCTGCGCCCGCTGTACGACGCGCTGTTCGACATGCTGGGCGCCGAAACCTACCAGAAATACGTGGAGCGCGGCAACATCGAAGTCGCGCCGCTCGCCTATATGCGCGGCCGGACCCTCGACGACAGCTTCATCATCCTGGACGAGGCCCAGAACACCACGCCCGAGCAGATGAAGATGTTCCTCACGCGCCTGGGGTTCGGCTCGAAAATGGTCATTACGGGCGATATCACGCAGATCGACCTGCCGGAAGGAAAGCGGTCCGGTCTGAAAGACGTGCTTCATATCCTGAGGGACATCGACGATATCGCGCAGGTGCGGTTCAGCGGCAGGGACGTGGTGCGCCACAGACTGGTGCAGGATATCATCAAGGCCTATGAGAAAAATGAGGAAGCGGAGCGGTGACTGTCATGGAAAAGATCAAAGTGATCATCGACAACAAGCAAAAGGCGGTCAAAATCCCGACGGGGTTGAGGATGCTGGTGAGGCGCTGCTGCAACGCGGTGCTGCGGATGGAGAATTTCGGCAGCCCGGCGGAGATCAGCGTGATCTTCGTGGACAACGAGCAGATCCGGAAGCTGAACGCCCAGTACCGGAACAAGGACGCGGCGACCGACGTGTTGTCCTTCCCGATGGGGGAAAACGGCGTCTATGATATCAACCACGCGACGGGCGCTAAAATCCTCGGCGACATCGTGATCTCGATGGAAAAGGCGGTGGAGCAGGCCGAGCGGTACGGCCACAGCCTGGAGCGCGAGGTCGGCTACCTCACGGCGCATTCCATGCTGCACCTGCTGGGCTACAACCACGAAAACGGCGGCATCGAGAAGGTGCGCATGCGCGAAAAGGAGGAGCAGGTCATGACGGAGCTCGGCCTGCCCAGCACCAGCAGCTATGTTCTGGACGAGGACGAGGAATAGGATTTGCGCTTTCTGAAAAGCTTCAAATATGCGTTCCGGGGCGTCGTTTACTGCATCAACAATGAGCGGAACATGCGTTTTCACTTGGTGGCCGCGGCGGTTGTGTTCGCGTTCTCGTTCTTTTTCGACGTGACGCGGGCCGGCTACGCGGCGCTGTTCCTGACCTTTGCGTGCGTGATCATGGCGGAGCTGTTCAACACCGTCGCGGAGGAGCTTTGCGACATGGTGGCCGCGAGCTTCCATCCGGTCGTGCGCATCGTCAAGGACATGGCCTCCGGCGGGGTGCTGACGGGCGCTTTCTTCGCCGTGTGCGTGGGGGCGGCCCTGTTCTGGCAGCCGGAGGGCTTCCGCCGCATGGCCGTGTTTTTCCGCGGGCGCCCCTGGATGCTGGCCGTCCTCGCGGCGTGCGCGGCGGCGTGCGCGGCGTTCGTCGCACTCGGCCCGCTCGGCATCCGCGACCGGTTGGGCAGGGCGGGGGCGAAGGCCCGGGAAAGGCGGGAGCGCCGTGAGTGACCGAGCGGACCGGCGGTCCGCGTTCATCGCGATCGTCGGCAGGCCCAACGTGGGAAAATCCTCGCTGCTGAACGCCCTGCTCGGCAGCAAGGTCTCCATCGTCTCGCGCAAGCCGCAGACGACGCGCACGCGCGTGCTCGGGGTGCTGACGGAAGGGGACGACCAGCTCGCCTTCTTCGACACGCCGGGCGTCCTGACGCCCCGCAGCCGCCTGGACGGCTTTATGCTGCGCTCGGTGGAGCAGTCGGTCGCCGGGGTGGACGCCTGCCTGCTGGTCACGGAGGCGGGGAAACGGATCGCGGACTCCGAACGAGGCCTGGCTCGAAAATTCCGGGAGGAAAAGATGCCGGCGCTGCTGGCGATCAACAAGATCGATCTGCTGGCGGACAAGACCCGGCTGATGGCGCAGATCGCGGAGTGGAGCCGCGAGTGCGATTTCGCGGCCGTCGTGCCGGTCTCCGCCGCGACGGGCAGCGGCCTCGGCGACCTGAAGGCGGAGCTGAAAAAGCGCGCGGAGCCGGGCGGGCATTTTTTCGACGACGACGCCCTGACCGACCAGCCGGAGCGCGTGCTCGCGGGCGAGATCATCCGCGAGAAGCTGCTGCGCCTGCTCGAAAGCGAGGTGCCGCACGGCGCCGCGGTGCTGGTGGAGCGCATGGAGCGGCGGCCAGAGGGCGGCGTTACCGACGTTTCCGCGACCATTTACTGCGAAAGAGAGTCCCACAAGGGGATCATCATCGGGAAAGGCGGCGCGACGCTCAAAAGGATCGGCACCTTCGCCCGCGAGGATATGGAAAAATTTTTCGGCTGCAGGATCAATCTGAAGCTGTGGGTCCGGGTCAGCGAGCACTGGCGCGACCGGGAATCCGCGCTGCGCACGCTCGGCTACGACCGCTCGCAGCTCGACCGCTGAGGACGAATTCTGTCACATTATGGATTGGATTCATAAATTTACCGCTCATAGAACCGCTCCGGAAACAAATACTTCATTCAGAAGATTGGATGAAGGGAGCGGTCGTTTTGGACGAGAACACGGCTTGGAACTGCTTCAAAAAATCGGGGAACATCCGGGATTATCTAATCTATGCCCAGTGCAGGCAGCAGGCGGAGCAGCCGCGGGAGGGCCGTCATGAAACTGGACGCGCAGGGCCTGGTGGTTACGGAGAAGCGCGTGGGTGAAAACGACCGCCTCGTCACGGTCCTGACGTGCGAGCGCGGCATCCTGCGCGCGTTCGTGCGGCATCCGGGCCGCGGGGCCGGCGGAAAACTCTCCGCGACGAGGCTGTTTACTTACTCCCGCTTCTCGGTCTTCGAGGGGCGGGACCGCTACATAATCGACGACGCCCAGCCCATCGAGGTTTTTTTCGACCTGCGGAAGGATATCGGGCGCCTTTCCCTTGCCCAGTATTTCTGCGAGCTGGCCGTCGCGCTGGCCCCGCAGGGCGAGCCGGCGGAGGGGTTCCTGCGCCTGATGCTGAACGCGCTGTATTTCCTGGGCCGGGGCGACCGGCCGGAAGCGCCGCTCAAGGCGGCGGTCGAGATGAGGATGATGTCGCTGGCGGGATACCAGCCGGACCTCGTCTGCTGCGCGGGCTGCAAACGCTACGAGGCGGAGCGGATGTTTTTTCTGCCGGACGAAGGCCGGCTTTTCTGCCAAAAATGCTTTCGTCCCGAAGAGCACCGCGGCCCGGCGTCCGAGCTGGGCGGGGGCGCCCTCACGGCCCTGCGCCACACCGTCTATGCGGATTTTGAGAAGCTGTTTTCGTTCCGCGTCTCGCGGGAGGCCGCTGGGCAGCTTTCCGCCGCCGCGGAGCGCTATGTGCTCGAAACGCTCGGGCACGGCTTCGGCACGCTGGATTTCTACCATCGGATCGTCTCCGCCGCCCCCGGGCCGGAAAGCGGCGCCGGGGGAACGGGAAAGGCGTAGAACGCGAAACCGGAAAACTCTGGAGGAAAAAACGTGCAGAAAGAGCAGAAAGATTGGTCCAGGCACGCGCACGCGCTGGAGCTGGACAAGATCCTCGGGCTGCTGGCGAAGGAGACGGCCTGCGAGGACGCGGCGAAAGCCGCGCTGGAGCTGGCCCCCTCGCCGCAGGACGCGCCGCGCCTGCTGCAGGAGACGGACGACGCCTTCGTCCTGATGGCGCGGTTCGGCTCGCCGTCGTTCGGCGGCCTTTCGGACGTGGCGAACCCCCTGCGCCGCGCGCAGGCGGGCGGCATGCTGAACATGGCGGAGCTGCTGCGGGTCGAGTCGGTGCTGCGCGCGCTGCGCGGCGTTTCCGAGTGGAAAAAGAAATGCGCCGGGGCGCGGACCTCCCTCGACGACCGGTTCGGGATCATCACCCCCAACAAATACCTTGAGGACCGCATTTCCTCCGCCATCCTCTCCGAGGAGGAGATGGCGGACACCGCCTCGCCGGCGCTCGCGTCCATCCGCCGGAAGATCCGCTCCGCCTCGGCCCGCGCTCGGGAGACGCTGGACCGCATCGCCCGTTCGCCCTCGTACCAGAAATTCCTGCAGGAGCCGATCGTGACCATCCGCGAGGGGCGCTTCGTCGTCCCCGTCAAGGCGGAGTGCCGGAACGAGGTCCCGGGCCTGGTGCACGACACCTCCGCGAGCGGCTCCACGGTCTTCGTCGAGCCGATGGGCGCGGTCGAGGCCAACAACGAGGTGCGCGTCCTCCAGTCCCAGGAGAAGAAGGAGATGGAGCGCATCCTCGCGGAGCTTTCCGCCGAGGCGGGGAACTTCGCCGACACCATCGCGCGCAGCTACGCCGCGGCGGTCGGGCTCAACGTGATCTTCGCCAAGGCGGCCCTTGCCTACAAGATGAAGGCGACCCGCCCGAAGCTCAATCAGGACGGCAGGATCGTGCTGCGCCGGGCGCGCCACCCGCTGATCGACCCGGCGAAGGTCGTGCCGACCGATATCGAGCTCGGCGCCCGGTTCGACACGCTGGTCGTCACCGGGCCGAACACGGGCGGCAAGACCGTTTCGCTCAAGACCCTCGGCCTGTTCACGCTGATGGCCATGTGCGGCCTGATGATCCCCGCGGCCGAGGAGAGCGAGGTTTCCGTGTTTCCCCAGGTGCTGGCCGACATCGGGGACGAGCAGAGCATCGAGCAGTCGCTTTCGACCTTTTCCGCGCATATGAAGAATATAATAGAGATCATGGGGCGCGCGGACGGCGGAAGCCTGATCCTGCTGGATGAGCTCGGCGCCGGCACCGACCCGGTCGAGGGCGCGGCCCTCGCGGAGTCGATCCTGGAAGCCCTCCGCCGCAAAGGGGCGAAGGTCGCGGCCACCACCCATTACGCCGAGCTGAAGGCCTATGCGCTCCAGACGCCGGGAGTGGAGAACGCCTGCTGCGAGTTCGACGTCGCCACCCTGCGCCCCACCTACCGCCTGCTGATCGGGATGCCGGGGCGCTCGAACGCGTTCGCGATCTCGCTGCGCCTCGGCATGGAAAGGGAGGTCGTCGAGCGCGCGAAGGAGCTGGTCTCCGGCGAAAGCCGCCGCTTCGAGGACGTGGTGGGCAGCCTCGAGGCCAGCCGCCGAAAGCTGGAGGACGAGCGCGCCGCGGCGGAGAAGGCCCGCGCGGAGTCGGAGCGGGCCCGGCGCGAGGCCGAGACCGAGCGGGACCGGGTCCGCTCGCAGGCAGACCGGGAGCTGCAGAGCGCCCGCGAACGCGCGGCGCAGCTCGTCGCCCGCACACGCGCGCAGGCCGATGCGCTGCTCAACGAGCTCGAGGAGCTGAAGAAGCAGCGCGGAAAGGCGCTGACCGCCGAGCAGAAAGCGCGGCTGAACGCCGGCCTGCACGCGATGGAGGAAGCCTCTGACCCCGTCGCGCGCGCGGACGACGAGCCGTACCGCCTGCCCCGCCCGCTGCGGGCCGGCGACACGGTGCTGATCCGCGATCTCGGGAAAAAGGCCACCGTTCTCCGCCCGCCGGAGGACGGCGCACAGGAGGCGCTGGTGCAGGCGGGGATCCTCCAGACGCGCGTGCCGGTCGCCAACCTGCGCCTGGCGGAGGAGAAGCCGCAGCCGCGCAGGGCGTTCCGCACGGTGACGAAGGAGCTTTCCTCCGGCGGGCGCGAGGCCTCGGCCATGGAGCTGGACCTGCGGGGCCAGTCCGCCGACGAGGCCGTGATGAACCTGGACCGCTTCATCGATTCGGCCGTGCTTTCCGGCGTGGGGCAGCTCACCGTGATCCACGGCAAGGGGACGGGCGTGCTGCGCAGCGCGGTGCAGAAACGGCTCCGGAACCACCCGAACGTCAAGAGCTTCCGCCTCGGCACCTACGGCGAGGGCGAGTCCGGCGTGACCATCGTCGAGCTGAAATAGGGCGGACGCCGTCCGCCCCGGGAAAGGATGAGGAGAAGGATGCAGGGAAAATATGCCCTTCCGCACAGCCGGGGAAAACGGGGCGTCACCGTTCTGCTTACCGTGCTGGCCGTTCTGCTGGCCGCCGGATGCGCCGTTTCGTTCCTGCTGTTCAGCGACCCGAACGCGGACCGCTTCGGCGGCGTCAAACCGGACGGCACGGTGGCCCGGAAGGTCCTCGCCGCCTCGCTGACCGGCGGGGAAAGCTCGTTTTCCCCGGAGGAGGTGAACGGCTTCCTCGCCGGCGCGCTGCAGGACTACAACGCGGGGAAGCCCGCGGAAAAACAGCTCCGCGCGCTCGCCGTCGCGGACGCCTCGGGGAATTCCGCGGACCTTTACCTGCGCGTGCCGTTCCGCGGGAAGCTTTTCGGCGTGCTGCTCCACGGGACGCCCGGGTTCGACGACGCCGGCGGGCGCCTGCGGTTCCGGGTGGATTCCGCGCGGGTGGGGCGTCTGCCGGTGCCGGTCGGGCCGCTGCTGGCGCAGGCCCGCGGGCACCTGCCGAACGGCTTTTCCGCCGAGGGGGACACGGTCTGCTGCAGCGCGCCGGGCGCGGCGGCCTCCTACGGCGGGATCTCCGGCTCCGTGCGGGTCACGGGCCTGCAGATCCGCGACGGGCGCTTCGTGATCGGCTCGGCCGCGGGGCTGAAGATCGCCTCTTGAAAATCCGCTTGACAGGCGGCGGCTTTTGCGGTATAATGGCAAATGTGTAAAGATAAAACGCTTTACACCGGACGGGGTGTTTTCCATGGCGAAAGACATGAAAATCTCTTTCCTGCTGGATTTTTACGGAGACGTGCTCACCGAGAAGCAGCGCGAGGTCGTCGAATATTATTACAACGACGACCTGTCGCTTTCCGAGATTGCGGAAAACGAGGGGATCACGCGGCAGGGCGTCCGCGACGCGATCAAACGCGCCGAGGCGCAGCTTCTGGAGCTGGAAAGCCGCCTCGGCTTCGCGCGCCGCTTCCGCGAGACGCAGCGCGGGCTGGAGGAGATCCGCGCCGCCGCCGAACGCATCCGCGGCGAGAACGCCCGCGCCGCCTGCGTGCGCGGGATCGACGAGGAAGCGAAAAAGATCCTCGCGGTTGCGCGCAGGCTCGGCGAATAAGGAAAGAATAAGGAAAAATGGGGAAAGGGGGCGCCGCTTTTGGCGTTCGAGAGCCTTTCGGAAAAGCTTTCGGCCGTGTTCAAACGGCTGAAATCCAAGGGAAAACTGAGCGAATCGGACGTGAAGGCGGTGCTGCGCGAGGTGCGCCTCGCTCTGCTGGAAGCCGACGTCAACTACAAGGTGGCGAAGGATTTCGTCGCACGGGTCGGCGAGCGCGCCGTGGGCGCCGAGGTGATGGAGAGCCTCACCCCGGCCCAGACGGTGATCCGCATCGTGGACCAGGAGCTGACGGCCCTGATGGGCGGGGGCGAGGCCCGGCTGAACAGCCCCGCTTCGCCGCCCGCCGTGGTGCTGCTGTGCGGGCTGCAGGGCTCCGGCAAGACCACGCACGCCGGCAAGCTGGGCCTGATGCTGCGCGAGCAGGGCCGCAGGCCGCTGCTCGCCGCGTGCGACGTCTACCGCCCGGCCGCGGTCCGGCAGCTCCAGTTGGTGGGGGAGAAAGCGGGCGTCCCCGTGTTCGAAATGGGGACGGACAAGGACCCGGTCGAGATCAGCCGGGCCGCCGTCCGGCACGCAAAGAACTACGGCAACGACATCGTGCTGATCGACACCGCCGGCCGCCTGCAGATCGACGAGAAGCTGATGGACGAGCTGCGGAACATCCGCGGCGCCGTCCATCCGACGGACATCCTGCTTGTGGTGGACGCCATGACGGGGCAGGAGGCCGTGGGCGTGGCGAAGTCGTTCGACGACCTGCTGAACATCACCGGCGTGATCCTCACCAAGCTTGACGGCGACGCCCGCGGCGGCGCGGCCCTTTCGGTCCGCGCGGTGACGGGCAAGCCCATCAAGTTCGCCGGCACGGGGGAAAAGCTCTCGGACCTCGAGGTGTTTCACCCCGACCGCATGGCTTCGCGCATCCTCGGGATGGGCGACGTGCTCACGCTGATCGAGGACGCGCAGAAGAACCTGGACCGCAAAAAGGCCCAGCAGACCGCGCAGAAAATGATGCGCGGCGGCGTGGACCTCAACGACATGCTGGAGCAGATGCGCCAGATGAAGAAGATGGGGCCGCTCAAGGACGTCCTGGCCAAGGTGCCGGGCCTTTCCCGGCAAATGCAGAGCGCCGAGGTCGACGACCGCATGGTGGACCGCACCGAGGCCATCATCCTCTCAATGACGCCCCGCGAGCGGGAGAGGCCGGAGATCATCAACCCCTCCCGCAAACGGCGCATCGCGAAGGGCAGCGGCATGAGGGTCGAGGACGTGAACCGCCTGCTGCGCAGCTTTGGGCAGATGCAGAAGCTGATGAAGCAGTTCAAGAAAAAGGGCGCGAGGCGCCGCTTTTCCGGCATGGGGATGCCGTTCTGAAACAGGAATCTGCCCGGCGCTCTGCGCCGGTGAAGATAAAAGCCAGGACCGCGGAGGTGAAAATCAATGTCTGTCAAGATCAGGCTGCGCAGGGTGGGCGCCAAAAAGGCCCCCTTTTACCGCATCGTCGTCGCCGATTCGCGCTTTCCGCGCGACGGCCGCTTCATTGAGGAGATCGGTTCGTACGATCCGCTGCAGAATCCGTCCGTTGTAAAGGTGGACGCCGACAAGGCCAAGGCGTGGATCGCGAACGGCGCCCAGCCGACGGATACCGTCAAGACCCTTCTGAAAAAGAACGGCGTCCTGTGACCGGGGGGTGCAACGCCATGAAAGAACTGCTGATCGCCATCGCGCAGGGGCTTGTGGAAGACCCGTCCGCGATCCGCGTGGACGCGGATGAGCCGGCCGAGGACGGCACGGTCGTTTACCACCTGCATGTGGCGGAAAGCGACATGGGCCGCGTGATCGGCAAGCAAGGGCGCATCGCTCGGGCCATCCGCATTGTGATGCGCTCCGCCGCGACCAAGAACAATTGCCGGGTCTCCGTCGAGATCGACTGACCCCGGCCGCTGCAACATCGTTTCAGTGTTGCAGCTTTTCTTTTCCCGCGGCAGCCGGAACCGGAGGGAGTGAAGTGATGCTGAAAAAATATCTGGAAGGCGGGCAGATCGTCGGAACGCACGGCGTCCGGGGCGATCTGCGCGTCAAACCGTGGTGCGATTCCGCCGATTTCCTCCGGCGGTTCCGCACCCTGTATCTCGACGGCGGCGCGACGCCGGTGAAGGTGCTTTCCTCCCGCGTCCATAAAAACCAGCTGCTCCTGCGGCTGGAGGGAGTGGATTCCGTCGAGCGGGCGGATCTGCTGCGCGGGCGCGTCCTTTGCTTCGACCGCGCCGACGCGCGCCTGCCGCAGGGCCGCTATTTCATGGACGACCTCCTCGGCCTGAACGTCTACGACGCCGACACCTTCGTCTATTACGGCACCCTGACTGAGATCCTGCGCACGGGCGCGAACGACGTCTACCAGGTCACTTCGATGGACCATAAAAATTATCTGCTGCCCGCCGTGGCCCCCGTCGTCCGCGAGATCGACCTGAAAAAGGGCCGGATGCTGGTGCGCCCGGTGAAGGGGATCTTCGACGATGAGGATTGACCTGCTCACGCTTTTCCCGGAGATGTGCGAGACCGTCATGGCCGAGAGCATCATCGGCCGCGCCCGCCGGAAGGGCGCGGTGCAGGTCTGCTGCCACCAGATCCGGAACTTCGCCTTCGACAAGCACCAGCGGGTGGACGATTCCCCCTTCGGCGGCGGCATGGGGATGCTTCTGATGGCGGAGCCCATCGCCCTGTGTCTGGACGACCTGGCCGACCACCTCGGGCGCAGGCCGCACACGGTCTACCTTTCGCCGCAGGGGAAGACCTTGACCCAGGGCCGCGTGAAGGAGCTGGCGGAACTGGACGGCCTCGCGCTGCTGTGCGGGCACTACGAGGGCGTGGACGAGCGCGTGCTCGACGAATATGTGGACGAAGAGATCTCCATCGGCGATTACGTCGTGACGGGCGGGGAACTCCCCGCGCTGATCCTGGCGGACGCGGTCTGCCGGCTGATCCCGGGCGTCCTGTCGGACAGCGAGTGCTTCGAGCTGGAGAGCCACTACCGCTCGCTGCTGGAGTATCCCCAGTACACGCGCCCGGCCGTCTGGCGGGGGCGCGCCGCGCCCGACGTGCTGCTGACGGGGAACCACGGGGCCGTGCGCCGCTGGCGGCGGGAGCAGTCCCTGCTGCGCACCGCGCGCAAGCGGCCGGAGCTTCTGCGGGACGCGGAGCTGACGCGGGAGGACCGCGCTTTTCTGGGCCGGGCGGGCGCCGTGGGCCGGGGGGAGGAAAATCCCGTATCGGAGCCGGAACTTCCGCATATACTATAAACGCGGTTATTATAGGTCAGAGGAAACAAAAATTTTCAACAATAATAGCATTTTGCACAAAGTAGATTTCCGGTCTCGGGCCGGTTCGGTGATCAATGCCAAACTTCTGCCGCTTTTCTTGACGGCCTGTCCAGACGTGCTATAATGGCAGTAATGGTTTGGGGTCCGGAATGCTTTTGAAAATTTTTCGTGGATCTTTCGGTTGAAATAACGCCCGTGATATTGTTAGGAGTGAATCTGTGATGTATGTAAAAGAAGTGCTGGTTCAAAACCAGGTGGGCCTCCACGCCCGCCCCGCCACGTTCTTTATCCAGAAGGCCAACGAATATAAATCCTCCATCTGGGTCGAAAAGGAGGAGCGGCGCGTGAACGCCAAGAGCCTGCTGGGCGTTCTGTCCCTGGGCATTGTGGGCGGCACGACCATCAAGATCATCGCGGACGGTTCGGACGAGGCGGAAGCCGTCGACAACCTCGTCAAGCTGGTCCAGTCCGGCTTTGCCGAGTAACTCCGGTCATCGTGGGCAGGCACCGCTTTGGGCGGTGCCTTTTTGCTCTTCGGAAAAAAAGGGGGGGGGACAAGCGTGACTGACCGCGAACAGCATATCCGGGAGCTCAGGCGCCGCGCCATGAGCCTTCCGCTCCATCCCGGCGTCTACATCATGCACGACAGGGCCGGGAAGATCATCTACATCGGCAAGGCGAAGGCCCTCAAGAACCGGGTCAGCCAGTATTTCGGCTCCGAGCGGAACCACGACGAAAAGGTGCGCCAGATGGTCGCGCACGTGGAGTGGTTCGAGTATATCCTGACCGACAGCGAGTTCGAGGCGCTGGTCCTGGAATGCAGCCTCATCAAGCAGCACGCGCCGAAATACAACATCCTGCTTAAGGACGACAAGGGCTACAGCTATATCCGCGTGACGCGCGGCCCGTGGGCGCGGATCTCGGAGGCGAAGCAGGCCGCCGACGACGGGGCGGAATACATCGGTCCGTATGTCAGCGGGTGGACGGTCCGGCAGTCGGTGGACGAGGCGCTCCGCATTTTCCGCCTGCCCACCTGCAGCCGCCGTTTCCCGCAGGACATCGGCAAAGGGCGGCCGTGCCTGAACTATTACATCAAGCGGTGCTGCGCGCCCTGCCGCGGGAAGATGACCGAGGGGGAATACGCCGAGTCCGTGCAGGAAGCGCTCGAGTTCCTGCGCGGCGGCAGCGCCGAGAGCCTGCGGACCCTCGAAAAAAAGATGGGCGAGGCGGCGGAGAAGCTGGAGTTCGAGCGCGCGGCGCGCATCCGCGACCGGATCGCCGCGATCCGCCGGATGGGGGAGCGCCAGAAGGTCGTGGCCTCCTCCGTCGCGGAGCAGGACGTCGTCGCCTTCACGCAGGGCGGGGGCCGGAGCTGCTTCGAGGTCTTCCGCTTCACGGCCGGCCGCCTGAGTGACCGCGAGACCTTCCTGATGGGGGAGACGGGCGACCCGAAGGCCGCGCGCGGCGAATTCCTCGAGCGGTATTATTCGATGCGCGGCCGCATCCCGCCGCGCGTCTCCCTCGACGGCCCCGCCGAGGGGGAGGAGCTGCTTGCCCGCTGGCTTTCGGAGAAAGCGGGCCGGAAGGTGCAGATCGTCCTGCCGCAGAAGGGAGAGCAGGCCCGCCTGGTGGAGATGTGCCGCAGCAACGCCGCCGAGCAGCTCGCCCAGACCATCGGCCGCACGGGGCGCGAGGCCTCGGCGCTGGACGAGCTGGCGCGGCTGCTGGGCCTTTCGGAGCCGCCCGCCTATATCGAGGCCTACGACATCTCGAATCTCGCGGGCGGCGAGAACGTGGCCGGCATGGTCGTGTTCGAGAACGGCCGCCCGTTCCGGCAGGCTTACCGCCGGTTCAGGATCAAGACCGTCGAGGGGCAGGACGACTATGCCTCGATGCGCGAGGTCGTTTCGCGGCGCCTGGCGGAATACGGGAAGCAAAAGGACACCGGCGCGGGCTTCGGGCGCCTGCCGGACCTGATCCTCCTCGACGGCGGCAAGGGGCACGTGTCGGCGGTGCAGCCGGTGCTGGATGCGGCGGGGCTGAAGATCCCGCTGTTCGGCATGGTGAAGGACGACCGCCACCGCACCCGCGCCATCGCGAAGAACGGCGGCGAGATAGCGATCCATTCCAACCGGAGCGCGTTCACGCTGGTCTCTTCCATCCAGAATGAGGTCCACCGCTTCGCGATCGGCTACCACCGCCAGATGCGGAAGAAGACGACGATCTCCTCCGCTCTGACCTCCATCGAGGGGATCGGCCCCGTGCGGGCCAGAACGCTCCTGCGCCATTTCCGGACCATTTCCGCCATCCGGCAGGCCGACCTCGCGGAGCTGACGGCCGCCCCCGCGATGAACGAGGCGGCCGCGCGGAAGGTGTACGAAAGCTTTCACCCGGAGGAAAAATAGCGGCCGGCGTTGCGGCCTCCGGCGGAACGTGCTATACTGAATCAGATTATCCGGAATCTTTCACGAAAACGGGGGGCAGCCGCGCATGTCGGTCGAAAAAGTCAGGAATTATCTGAAGCGGTACGGGCTGGAGGACCGCCTGCGCGTGTTTCCGGTCTCCAGCGCGACGGTGGAGCTTGCCGCGCTGGCCTTGCATACGGAGCCCGCGCGCATTGCAAAATCCATCTCTTTCCGCGATCCGGGCGGCGGCTGCCTGATCGTCGTCGCCGCGGGGGACACCAAGATCGACAACGCGAAGTTCCGGGCGGCGTTCGGCTTCAAGGCGCGGATGCTGCCCCCCGCCGAGGTGGAGGCCCTCACGGGCTATCCGGTCGGCGGGGTCTGCCCGTTCGGCAATCCGCCCGGCGCAAAGGTGTACTGCGACGTTTCCCTGCGCCGGTTCGACCGCGTCTATCCGGCCGGCGGCAGCCCGGATTCGTGCGTTTGCCTGACCTGCGAAGAGCTGGCCGAGGTTTCCCGCAGCGCCGGGTGGGTGGACGTCTGCAAAAGCGCGGAAAGCGTGCCGAAGGGATGAGGATGCGCTTCAAGGCGTGGGCCGGGCCGGAGCTGGACGCCTGCCCGTTTTTTATCCGCCGCCCGGAGCGTCTGCGCGGGGAGTGGCACGGCCAGTTCCGGCGCGCAGGCCCGGTCTGGCTGGAGCTCGGATGCGGCAAGGGCCTGTTCCTCGCGGGCGCGGCCCCCGCGAACCCGCAGGTCAATTTCATCGGCATCGACCTCAAGGATTCCGTCCTCGGCCCGGCCAAGAGGAACATCGAGCAGGCGTTCCGCGAGGCGGGCCGCGAGCCGGACAACATTCTGCTCGCCGCGATGAATATCGAGCGCATCCGCGACGCCATGGGCCCGGAGGATTCCGTGCGGCGCATCTACATCAATTTCTGCAACCCGTGGCCGCGGCCCAAGCACCACAAGCGCCGGCTCACGCACCCGCGCCAGCTGGAAAGCTACAAGACCATCCTCGAGCCCGGCGGCGAGCTGCTCTTCAAAACGGACGACGACGGCCTTTTCGCCGATACGCTCGGCTATCTTTCGGAGTGCGGCTTCGACGTCGTCCGCAAAACGTACGATCTGCACGCCGGCCCCGAAGCCGGAGGGATCCTGACGGAGCACGAGATTCTGTTCCTGCGGCGGGGAGTCAAAATCAAGGCCCTGAAAGCCGTGTATCGGGGCGGTAAAGGAAAGACTTGACAGAATGAAAGCGGAAGCATATACTTTTACAAATCCTATATACTTAGTATGGGATCGGATTGGAAAGGCGGTGCCGGACCATGGGGGCAGCGCCGATCATTGAGATCCGCTCGCTGAGCAAAATCTTTCATACCGGAACGGCGGAGGTCCGCGCGCTGAACGATATCAGCCTTTCCATCGAAAAGGGCGAGGTCTTCGGCATCATCGGCATGAGCGGCGCGGGGAAAAGCACCCTCGTGCGATGTATCAACATGCTGGAAAAGCCTACCTCCGGCACGGTGCTGTTCGACGGGCGTGATCTCTCCCGCCTTTCGGACGCCGAGCTTCGGGAAGTGCGTCGCTCGATGGGAATGATTTTCCAGCAGTTCAATCTGCTGATGCAGCGCACGGCGGAGGGGAACGTCTGTTTCCCGCTGGAGATCGCCGGCGTTTCCAAGGCGAAGGCGCGGGCGCGCGCGGCGGAGCTGCTGGAGCTCGTGGGCCTTTCGGACCGCAGGAAAGCGTACCCCGCCCAGCTTTCCGGCGGGCAGAAGCAGCGCGTGGCGATCGCGAGGGCCCTTGCGACCGGCCCGAAGGTCCTGCTCTGCGACGAGGCGACCAGCGCGCTGGACCCGACGACGACGAAGTCGATCCTCGAGCTGCTGAAGGACATCAACCGGCGGCTGGGCATCACCATCGTCGTGATCACCCACCAGATGAACATCATCGAAGCGATCTGTCACCGCGTGGCCATCATCTCGGAGAGCCGCATCGCGGAATGCGGCCCGGTGGAGGAGGTCTTCTTCCAGCCCAAGACCGAGGCCGCGCGACGCCTGTTCTACCCCGGCGGGCGGATCGACCGGTTCGTGAGCAACCGGCGGATGCGCATCGTGTTCGACGGAAACTCCGCGTTCGAGCCGGTGATCGCCAACATGGTGCTGGCCTGCGGAAAGCCGGTCAATATCCTGTATGCGGATACCAAAAATATCGGCGGCAAAGCGTTCGGCCAGATGATCGTGCAGCTGCCGGAGGAGCAGGACGTCGCGCGGAAGATGTTCGAGTACGTCCGTTCGCGCGGCCTGACTGCGGAGGAGGTGGGGAACGATGTGGGATGAGGCAATGCTGCGCATGATGGCGGTCGGCGTTGGCGAAACCCTGTATATGGTGCTGACCTCCGCTCTTTTTGCCTATGCGATCGGGCTGCCGCTCGGCATCCTGCTGGTCGTCTTCGCTCCGGCCGGGGTCCGCCCGCACCGCACGGCGTATAAGATTTTGGACGTGACGGTCAACCTGGCGCGTTCCATCCCGTTCATCATCCTTTTGATCGCCATCCTGCCGTTCACCCGGGCGGTCGTGGGGACGACCATCGGCCCCACGGCGACGATCGTCCCGCTCGCCATTTCGGCGGCGCCGTTCGTGGCCCGGCTGGTCGAGTCCTCCCTCAAGGAGGTGGACGGCGGCGTCGTGGAGGCGGCCCAGTCGATGGGGGCGACGACGTTCCAGATCGTGCGGAAGGTCCTTTTGCCGGAGGCAAAGCCGTCCCTGCTGGTCGGCGGCGCGATCGCGACCACGACGATCCTGGGCTATTCCGCCATGGCCGGTTTCAGCGGCGGCGGCGGCCTGGGGGACATCGCCATCCGCTTCGGATTCTACCGCTACGAGTACGACGTGATGCTGGTCACGCTGGTCCTGATTGTGGCGGTGGTGCAGGTCCTGCAGGAGGTTTTCATGCGGGCGGCACGGAAAAGCGACAAAAGATAGTATTATGATTCTGCAATTATACGGAGGGTACATATTATGAAAAGCGTAAAAAAACTGATCGCACTGGCTCTTACGGTCCTGCTGGCGGCGGCGGGAGCGGGCTGCGCGGGCGGCGGCTCCAAGACGCTGGTGGTGGGGGCTTCGCCCACGCCGCACGCGCTGATCCTGAAGGAAGCCGCGAAAATTCTCAAAGACAAGGGCATCACGCTGGAGGTCAAGGAATTTTCGGACTATGTGTTGCCGAACACCGCCCTGGAGCAAAAGCAGCTGGACGCGAACTACTTCCAGCACAAGCCGTATCTGGACGACTTCAATAAGAAGCAGGGCACGCACCTGGTTTCGGCGGGGGCCATCCATTACGAGCCGCTGGGCGTCTATGCGGGCAAGACCTCCGATCTGGCCGGCCTGCCGGACGGCGCGACCGTCGCCGTCCCGAACGACACGACCAACGAGGCGCGCGCGCTGCTGCTGCTGCAGACCAACAACCTGCTCAAGCTGAAAGACGGCGTCGGTCTGGAAGCGACGCCGAAGGATATTGCGGAGAACCCGAAGAATATCAGCTTTAAGGAGCTGGAAGCCGCGCAGCTTCCCCGTTCGCTTCAGGACGTGGATCTGGCGGTCATCAACGGGAACTATGCCATTTCCGGCGGGCTGAAGGTCGCGGACGCCCTCGCGACGGAGAGCGCCGACTCCGAGGCCGCGAAGACCTACGCGAATATCATCGCGGTCCGGGAGGGCGACGAGGACCGCGAGGAGATCAAGACGCTGGTGGAAGTCCTGAAGAGCGACCAGATCAAGAAGTATATCACGGACACTTTCGCCGGAGCCGTCGTCCCCATCGACTAAAAGGAGCCGGATTTTTCGGAGAATGTAAAAAAAGAGGGCCTCCCGCCGCAGGATAACGGCGGGAGGCCCTTTTGGCCGCGGGCGTCAGAATTTCACGCCCAGCTTGATGCTTTCCTCCGGGTGCTGGATGATGTATCGGGTGTAGGCCCGGTCGCATTCGTCGAAATCGACCACCGGATGGACGACGTTCCCGCACCGGATCCGTCCGGAAGCAACCAGTTTCCAGGATTCCCGGCAGATCCGCGCGAAGTCCCATTTGGGATAGTCGCGGTTCGGCTCGCTGCAGGCGCGCGAGAAGAAGATGTTCTGCTGGTTGAAGTGGCCCTCGTGGCCGAAATCGAGCGTGACCTGATTATGTTTGAACCAGCCCACCAGCGCCATGTTGCCCGTATAGGCGAGGGCGCGCAGGCACTGCTCGATCGCCCGGTAGTTGGCGCTGGTCTCGATCACCGCGTCCACGCCGATGTTGTGGGTGTAGCCGCGCAGCTTGAGCCCGAAATCCTCAGCGGCGGGGTCGACGGCGAGATCGGCGCCGTTTTCCAGCGCGGCCTTCCTCCGGGCCTCGATGGGGTCGGATACGGCCACGAACGACGCGCCCGCGACCTTCGCCGCCTGGGCGGCCATCTGCCCGATCGCACCGAGCCCCGAGACCAGCACGGCGTCCCCCAGGCGCACGTGGGCGTCGCGCAGGCCGCCCATGGCGAACTGCATCGGGTCGTAGCAGACGGCCTCCTGCCAGGTCATGCGCTCCGGCATTTTCAGCAGTTCGTCCGCCTTTACCGTATGGGTCGAGGCCAGGTGCCCGTAGCCGGCTACACGCTCGCCGACCGTGAAGCCCTCGACCCCGTTCCCGATCCCGGTGACGGTGCCGACGAAGATGTTCCCCAGCCTTTCCCTGCCCTGCGGGGGCGTTTCGTCGCTTTTCTTGAAAATATGGGCCTGCTCGTCGTAACGCTGTCCCCGGAACGGGTGGTATTGGAATCCGGTCAGCTCCGAGCCGTGCTTCGGGGCGCCGAACAGCGACCGGACGCGGACCAGGCCGGCCTCCAGCGGCTTTTCGTCGTATTCGTACAGCTCGGGCATGTGATCGTCGTTGACCAGCAGTTCTTTCAGCATCGTGAATCCCTCCAAAATGTATTCTCAGTTGCGGACGAGGACTTTTTTTCCGTCCAGCTTCGCGGAGGTCACCACGGCCTCCACGTAGTAAAGGCTTCTCAGCCCCTCCTCGATCGGGCAGGGGCACGGCTTTCCGTTCCGGATCACGTCGATGAAGTCGAGGTCCTCCAGCAGCTTCTGATCCGTGGGCTGATGGAAGAGCTCGATCTTTTCCCCGCCGCCGGAGATGAAATGGAACTCGGCTTCGTCCGGGTCCTTGAAAAAGGCGCTGACCTTCTCGTAGGTCAGGTCGAACGGCGCGTCCCACCGGCCCGGCACCGCGCAGTTCGTCGCCGTGATCGAGGCGACCGCGCCGGTCGGGAAGCCCGTGACGGAGGCGCTCACGTCCTCCACCGTATAGCCGGGCACCGCCGCGTGGCAGACGTTGCCCATCAGGCCCGTCACCGATTTGGGCGCGCCGAACAGGAAGCGGCACAGGTCGTAGACGTGGATCGCCTGCTCGAAAATCTGCCCGCCGCATTGGTTCACGTCGATCCACCACGGCGTGTGCAGCGAGTTGCAGAGATACCGCCCGTTGAACAGCACCGGCCGCCCGGTTTCGCCGGACCGCACGAGCTCCCGCAGCCTCTTCACGGCGGAGCCGTACCGCATGTGGAACCCGACCTGCGTCTTGATCCCGGCCTTCCGGGCCGCCTCCGCCATCAGCTCGCCTCGCCGGGAGCTGATGGCGATCGGCTTTTCGATGAAGATATGGATGCCCCGCCGGGCCGCCGCCTCGAACTGCCCGCTGTGGGCGAACGGCGGCAGGCAGATATAGAGGAGATCGAGCCGCTCGTCCGCCAGCATCTCGTCGAAGCTGCCGTAGGCTTTCGCCCCGAACAGATCCGCAAGGCTTTCAGCCTTGGCGGCGTCGGCGTCGCAGACCGCCGTCACCTGCACGCCGTCGATGCCGGAAAGATTTTTCCCGTGGATTTTCCCCATGCCGCCGGCCCCGAGAATGCCGGCCTTCAATGTTTGCATCACAGTTCCCTCCTGTTGATAATGTTATCCCTTGACCGCACCGACCGTCAATCCCTCGACAAACTGCCGTTGAAAGATGATGTAGACAACGATGATTGGCAGCGTGGAGATCATGACGCCCGCCGCGACCAATGATTGATCGGTTGCATATCTGCCGGAAAAATACATCAGGCCGAGCGGCAGAGTTCTGTATTCGTCGTTGTAAATCATTAGCATTGGCAGGAAAAAGTCGTTCCACGACCACATGAATTCAAAAACCATCAACGCAAGCAGTGCCGGCTTTGTCAGCGGCAGCATGATATGCAGAAACGTCTGGAATTCATTGCACCCGTCAATGGTCGCCGACTCCATCAGCTCCGATGGAAGGCTCTTGAAAAAAGCACGCATCATAAAAATGTCGAACGGCATCGAAAGGCCAAAATAGGGAAGGATCAACGCCCATCTGGTATTGATCATCCCAAGCCGCTGAATGTTGTAGTAAAGCGGGATCGCCATGGCCTGGATGGGGATCATCATGCCGAACAGGATAAACGAGAACACTTTGTCGCGCCCGAAAAACTTCAGCTTGCCGAACGCGTATCCAGCCAGCGAGGAAAGAAACAAAACCACTGCTACCCTTGGCACGGCGACCAAGATGCTGTTTATCATATAGGAACTCATCTTACCGACAGTCCACGCTTCCACAATGTTGTCAAAAGTCGGATTGGTCGGAAAAGCAAAGGGATCAATGTTTGTCGGACCTTTGGGAATCAGCGCCGCTTGCCAGATCCACCAGATCGGAAGGATCGAAATGAAAAAGAACAGAATCAGAAAGAAGTAGGTCAGCACTTTGCCGGTAAACTTGTGAGAAACAAGGTTTTGTTTCACCGCTCAATCCTCCCTTTCTTCATATTTCAGATATGCGCTTGAACAGCAGGCGATAATTACCGCGAGCACGACCGAAATTGCGGCCCCCTTGCCCACCTCGCTAAAGTTGAAGGCTGTTCTGAACATATAAGTGGAGATGACTTCGGAAGAATAGTACGGACCGCCCTTCGTCATCACATAGACAATATCGAAGACCTTGAACGAGCCGATCAGTGAATTGAGCACGAGCAGGGTCGTCGTGTTTCTGAGCAGCGGGGCTACCACGTAAAAGAAGGTCTGAAATGGGTTGGCTCCCTCGATGCGCGCGACCTCCAGATATGAGACATCGAGGCCAGAAAAGGCGGCCATGTAAATCACCATGCAGAAGCCGTAGTAAGTCCAGCTTCCGGCAATCAGCAGCGCCCAGAGTACAACATTGGGGTCCCCGAGCCAGTCGAGTGCAAGGAGATTGAGACCGATTGCCTTCAGCGCCCGATCCAAGATGCCAAACGAGGGGTTGTAAATCCATTCGAAGATGATGCCGACAGCCACAAGAGAGACCACCGCCGGCATAAAAAAGGTGACCTTAAAGAGCATTCGGCCCCGGATACCTTTTTGATTGAGTAACACTGCAAGAAAAAATCCTGTCAGCACGGGCACCACAATAGTGAATACAATCCAGAAAATGTTGTGGCTCAGAGCCTTCCAGAAGATATCGTCCATGAAAATTTCCTTGTAATTTTCGATACCTATAAATTTCATTACGCTGGAAGCGCCGTCCCAATCGTAAAAGCTTAGCTGGATCGTATTGCATACTGGAATAAATAAAAATATAATGTAAAATAGCAAGGCTGGCAAGATGAAAAGCATGGCTTTCGCCCATTTCCACAAATGGCCGGACCGCCATGTAGGACCTGACATATGCAAACCTCCTTTTATCCGCTATCCGCTGCCCGGAAACAAACCGTAAAAAACATTGGGGCAAGACGGCTGTCTCACCCCAATTTACCGGGATGCTTATTGTGCCTGAGCTTCGTAGTTACCAGCCTGTATTTCGCTTTCCAGCGATTTTTGCTTGTCCTGCATGCATTGCAGGCCTGTGATCTTGCCAGAAAGCAGTTTCTGGATATCGTTCTTCGTCACGGAATTGACCTTCGAGGGTAACAGGACGTCCAGACTCTGGCCTACCGCTTTGCTGTTCGCTGATAACAGCGTAGTGGCTACCTGCTTGAAAGTCGGCTGAAGCTTGTAGCTGGAGATATCGACGCCTTTCACGCTCGGGATGGTTCCACCTTCCTCATACCACTGGCGGAGACGATCTCCAGAGAAGATGTAGTTGAGAAAGTCGATCGCCAAGTCGACATTCTTTGACTTGGCATTGACGATCCATGCCTCGCCAATCCCGTTACAGGGTGCCGGAGCCACGCCTGTGAATGGAGGCAGGGTAAAGAAACCGACGTTGTCTCCCATGCCCGTTTTGGGGTCGATGAGAATGGAAAGGTTGAAAGTTCCCGTGGGCATCATTGCCGCTTTTCCGGCGATGAACTGCTTGAGGGCGTCGTCCATCTTGAGAGAGTTGGGCGAGGAATTGGTGTAGCCGTCTTTCACAATCTCCGAGAGTTTGTCAAGTGCCTGCGCAAACGCCGGCTGGTCGAATTTCGTCTTCAGCGCAAGGACGTCGGAGACCGCAGAAGCGCCGACGCCGCTGTTGAGCCACATACTCTCCAGATGAAATCCCGGCCACTGGTCGAGATCGGTGAACATCAGCGGAGTGATGCTCTTCGACTTCAGCAGTTTGCAGATGTTCAAAAAGTTGTCGTAGGTCTTTGGAAGATCAATGTTGTATTGTTCGAAAACCTTTTTATTATAGAAAACACCGAGGGTTTCAATAGAATTGCCAATGCCATACAGCTTTCCATTGAATGTACATTGCTTAAGGACCCAGCTGTAGAACTTGTCATTCCAACCGTTTGTCTGTGCGGCACTGGTCAGGTCCAGAGCGAGCCCCCCTTTCGCATAGACGCCAAGATAAGCTGGCCCTGGGTCGCCGCTGAAGATATCAGGTCCCTCCCCGGAATTGATGGCTGGCTTAATGGTATTGCGCAGATCCTCAAATGCGATCGCAACACGCTTGACTTTGACCCCCCTTTCCTTTGCAAAACTGTCAGCGAACGACTGATACAGGGTTGAACCGGGATCCTCAGTGTTGCCATCCCATAGCACCATGGTTTTATTGGTAGTATCAACAGTGCTGTTTTCAGAATCAGCAGTATTGCTGTTATTCTTTGAACCTGCAGCGCTGTTTGCTGGGGCAGGATTAAAACATGCCGTCAGCAAAAAGGACATCGTGACAGCCATGCTGAGACAGAACGAGACTACTCGTAACCTTTTCATACCGTTTGCTCCCTTTCTTTTTGTATTATAATTACATTATAATTACAAATTGCATAATTCAAATAGCATGGATTTACATGTTTTTAGCATGATTAAAGATACGCCCCGCGGCGCAAGTCCGCGGGGCGTATCCGGACGGGAGGGGA
>ENA-UOOI01000957-UOOI01000957.1-fermentation-metagenome-genome-assembly--contig:-NODE-957-length-33246-cov-6.753367_pt1 | contig 33246 bp, 23 predicted proteins | sample MGYA00245779_ERZ724027 | MGnify/ENA primary metagenome ERZ724027 (study PRJEB28704, sample SAMN03018318) | fermentation metagenome | biome: anthropogenic terrestrial biome; feature: soil; material...
TTTAGGCTCCCATCCGGCCAGTAGGTGTAATCCACGCGGGTACCGTCCGAAAATGCTTTGCTTTGCAGCAACTGCGTTACAGCATTGTACTGGTAATCCGTGCGAATGCCCCGCGGATCGATCTTGTACTCCATCTGGCCGTCCGGATAATAGCCATAGGTTTCTTTCTGTCCCAGTGGCAGCGTCTTTTCCGTGAGCTGCCCCATAATATCGTAAGCGAACCGGGTCGTATTGCCCCTGGCATCGATCTGCGCGGTCATCTGCCCCAGTTCGTTGTATTCATATTTCGTGACCTGATTCAAGGCATCCGTAACCGATGTCAGCCGGCCGTCGGCGTCGTAACCGAACTGTGTGGTCAGCAGCAGCTGATCGGTCTGTGCCACCCGCCGCCCGGCCTGATCGTAGGTATAGCTGACGCAGGTGCCATCCGCCAGGATGGTGCGCACCAGCCGCCCGGCAGCGTCATATTCGTAAGCCGTCTTGTTGCCCAATGCATCCGTAACGGCGATCTGATTACCGGCGGCATCGTACTCATATTGCGTGGCGTTCCCAAGCGCATCGCTGATCCGGGCAGCGCGGCCCAGCGCGTCATACTCGTATCTGGTGACCGCCCCGTTGACCGCCACTTCTTCCTGAACGCGCCCCGCCGGATCATAGCGAGTCTCAGTAACGCTGCCATCCGGATAGATCGTCTTAACAAGCCGTCCCAGCACGTCATAGCGATATTCCGTTACCCGGCCGTCCCGTCCGCGTTCCCAGATCTTGTTCCCGTTGGCGTCGTAATCAAACTGTTCCCAGGTGCCATCCGGATAAGTGGTCTTCCAGTTGCGCCCCCCGTCGTCGTAGAAATATTCCGTGCGCCGGCCGTCCACAACCGTGGCCTGAACCGGCCCATGCACGGTATATTCCGTTTCTTTCACGCTGCCGTTTGGCCCGGTCACTTTGGTAACCTTACCAGACCCGTTATACTCATACGCCGTCACCAGCGGCAACAGCGACCCGTCCGACTGCTTCAGGTAACGGGTCTCCGTCTTTACCCGGCCAGCTCCATCGTAGGTGTAATCGGTGTAATAGCCCAGTGCATCCGTAACCCGCGCCGGATCCGGATTCGTGCCTTCATACTCATAGCGCAGCACATTCCCGGCCGGATCCGTCATCTCGGTCATGCGCCCGTTTTTGTCATAGGTAAAGGCAGTAGCATTGCCAAGCGGATCAGTATAGCCACTCAGATTGTGACCGCTGAATGCAAAGGTGGTCTTACGCCCTAGGGGATCAGTAATGGAGGTCGGCAGATACCCGTTATAGGTATACTTGGTTTCATGACCGGCGGCATCCCACTCACTGAGCAGATTTCCCATCCCGTCATAGGTCATGCGGGTGGTATTACCCAGCGGATCGATTTCTACCAGTGGGTTCCCTTTGTTATCGTAGGCATACGCCCAGCGGTTTCCGAGCGCATCGTACTTTTCGATCACATTGCCTTTGCCGTCGTACCGGTAAGAGGTGGCGTTGCCGTTACGGCCCACCACCGTTTCCGTACGCGCGCCAAGATCATGGAGGATCTTGATGGATTGACCTTCGGCGTCCCGAATCTCGGCCAGTCGCCCGGACTGATCATAATCCTGCACCGCAATGGTCTTGCCGCCCGGTCCGCTGATCCCGGTCAGGGCGTGGCCGACATAGGTATAAGTGTATTCATGGCCGTCGGGATCGATAAATGTGACCAGATCCCCGTTGTCGTCATATAGGTATTCCGTGAAATTCCCGTCCGGACCGGTTGCCTTGATAACGCGCCCGGCACCATCACGCTCTAAAGTGATCGAATGCCCGGAACTATGATGGATTCCGCTCGCGTCACGCGTCAGGCCGTTGCCGTTGCGATCGCTGATGCGCGTAACGCCGGTCATGCGATCAATCTCGTAAATTAGACCATCAACCGTTTCTAACTGAAAATATCTTGGCGTAACGGTACCGCTTTCTTCATCCATATCGGCACCCAGGAAGACGTATCTGCCGTCAGCCGTGCGAATTACGGTAATTCTGCCGACCAGCGACAGGCGATCCGGCTAACCGGAAACCGACGTATATTCCGGATACCCTATGGTATTGTTGTACCCGCCCAGCGGAAACCGCGGGGTAAAAGCGAAGGTAGTACGCCTGCCGTTCGGCAATGTGATGGTAACATCATAATTATATGCCTGAATCACATTTGCTTCCCACAGGGCACTCTGCCATCCATAACCGAAATCACCTTTGCTGTCTTTGCGCAAAGTGTCATAACTGCGGATTAAGCGGGCTGGTAGCGGCGCAGGGAAAAGGAACGCGAGGAAGTTGCCTTCGTTAACTGTTTTGCGAAATCTTCATGAAAGATATACGGATTGCAGGGGTATGCCATTTACTATTATACTTTTACCCGCTCATATGAGGTGATTATGATGCCTTTTCTCATTGATTTGCCCGGAAATCATAGCCATGCTCCTTTGCGACTTTTTCGAAGTATGGGAGTACGTACTCTTGAATACGTTCAAATGCATTATTTACTTGTGGCACAATATTATGAATAACTTCTTCTACCGGTCTGTTTTGTAACGTAAGCCAATCGTCCAAAGAAAAACCCTTTGTGTTTTCAAAAGAGAAGGTGTCGTCAATCCACCACCAATGATCTCCGTTATTCAAAAGGGAACTGATTCTCATCCGCATAGAGTTGTTTTCGAGTTTGTTAGGAAGATTATTTATCGGAAATTCTGTCTCTTTACTCCAAGCCACTTCGATTGTAAAACAATCTTGTTTCGAGCTTATAACAAAAAGTATAAAACAGGACAGAGTTTGAGAGAGATTTATACGGAATAACAGTTCACTCCGGACACTTGACGTAAAATCAACGGGCTCAAATTCGGGGTGTTTATTTTTCATTTGCTCTAGGATGTATTTGCGCAATTTCCTACCAAGTTCTTTTCGCATTTATAATCACCTCGGGATCTTAAATTTCAAAGAAGAACCTTATCCAATGGAATAACTCAACCACCCCATGAATCAGTTGCACATGATTGGCGGCTTCTCCTAATTGGCTAATCACCAAATTGAGTTGCTGCTTCGTCGGTTCACGCAGGGTCCACAATACAGCTTGCCCCTTGCCAGTCCCAACCATGGCGTTAACTTGTCCAACGAGTCTCGTCATGGCCGGACCAAGCACCCTTGGCAATCCCCATTTTACTTCAATAGTAGCGAACTTATCTCCAAGGTTAACAAGAAAATCGATGACCCTTTTGCCTATTCGATAACCTGGTTCATAGTTAAGTCCTGAACCTTTGAATAACGAGAAAACTTCCATCGCTGTTTTTTCAGCGTAATCCCCTAAGGATTGCCATAACCGCCCAACTGCAGTCCCACCTGCAGCGAAGGCGCTAGCTATTTGCTGCCCAGCTTGCCGAACCTTTAATTCTACGTCGAGTGCAATAGCCTGCATTTGTTCGATAAGTGTTACACAACCGCTAGGATCGGTAAAGCTTATCGGGTTATTGTAACAATATGTATGCGGATTAAGTGAAGGAGGATATTGTTTATCCCCTGCCCACCTATCCCGCGCCCCAAACCTCCCTGTCCCCGGCTCATAATACCGCGCCCTTAAGTAATACATCTCGAGGGCCTCGTCGTATTGCTCTCCAGTGAACCGGAAGTCGTTGGCTGTCGTGCCTGTCCGATGCGCCACCGCACCGAACGCCTCATAAGTGTATGTATCTGTCAAGGTGCCGCCCGCATCTGTGAGAACCCGCACGGAACCGAGTCCGTCATAAGCAAACCAGTAAGTAGCGCTGCCGGGCCCGCCCGGCTCGCCCACTCCCTGCACATTCAACATATCATTGCCGTACGCGTAGACTTTCGCTCCAGCTGGTCCGTGTTCCTCCAGCACCTGGGCGTAAGGCATATTCGGATCAACCACAAAAACGGTTATCCCAGCCGCCGTCGTGCGGCTGATGCGATTGCCTTCCGCGTCATAGGCATACTGCACCACGCCGCCCGAGCCGCTCGTTTCAACCAACCTATTCTCGGCATCATAGCGGTAAGTCGTCTGGCCCTCCGGTCCCGACCGGGAGACCATGTTTCCGGCTGCATCCCAACCGTAGGTATACTTACCGTCACTCAGCAACCGGTCATTAGCATCATATACGTAAGCAGCACTCTCGCCCAGCGTGGCTTTAGTCAGGCGGTTCCCAACCGGATCATAGGTATAGCTGTCATCCAGCTCTACAACCCCGTCACGCTTTTCCGAAGTCAGCCGATTCAGATCATCATAACCGTACTCGACCACGCTGCTCTGTTCCTCGATCTTGATGCGCTGCCCGGCTGCATTCAGGGTATACTTGTGGCTAGAGATAATCGCTCCCGCAGCCCCACTCTGACGGTTCACAACACTGGTCAATCGGCTCAGCGCATCGTAACTATAAACCGTCTCCGTCCCATTGGCATAGGCCGTCTTCTTCTGGCGGCTCAGCTCGTCATACTGGTAGCGCGTCACTTGACCCTGCTGGTCGGTGACTGTTTCCATGCGCCCCAAGATATCGTAGGTGTAGCGCAGTTCCCCGCCCGGCCCGGCCACCTTCGTACACATCCCAAAGCGGTCGTAGGTGTAGCTGATCACATTGTTATGGGGATCAACCACCCGCTCCAGCCGCCCCATGCTGTCATAGGTGTAGGTGGTTGTCCCGGCCCCATTCGTGGCGGTCTTTAGGCTCCCATCCGGCCAGTAGGTGTAATCCACGCGGGTACCGTCCGAAAATGCTTTGCTTTGCAGTAACTGCGTTACAGCGTTGTACTGGTAATCCGTGCGAATGCCCCGCGGATCGATCTTGTACTCCATCTGACCGTTCGGGTAATAGCCATAAGTCTCCTTCTGTCCCAGCGGCAGCGTCTTTTCCGTGAGCTGCCCCATAATATCGTAGGCGAACAAGGTGGCATTACCCCGGGCATCGATCTGCGCCGTCATCTGCCCCTGTTCGTTATATTCATATTTCGTAACCTGATTCAGCGCATCGGTAACCGATGTCAGTCGCCCGCCTGCATCGTAACCGAACTGCGTGGTCAGCAGCAACTGATCAGTCTGCGCCACCCGCCGCCCGGCTTTGTCATAGGTATAGCTGACACAGGTGCCATCTGCCAGGATGGTGCGTACCAGACGCCCAGCCGCATCATATTCGTAAGCCGTCTTATGCCCTAGCGCATCCGTAACAGCAACCTGATTACCAGCCGCATCATACTCATACTGTGTGGCATTGCCAAGCGCATCTGTCACCCGGGCAGCCCGCCCCAGCGCATCATACTCGTATCTGGTGACCGCCCCGTTGACCGCAATTTCTTCACTAACCCGCCCGGCCGGATCATAGCGAGTCTCTATAGCGCTGCCATCCGGGTAGATCGTCTTCACCAGTTGCCCCAAAGCATCATAGCGATACTCTGTTACCAGCCCATCCCGCCCGCGTTCCCGGATCGTATTGCCATTAGCATCGTAATCCAACTGCTCCCAGGTACCATCGGAATAGGTGGTTTTCCAGTTGCGTCCGCCATCGTCGTAGAAATATTCCGTGCGCCGCCCATCCACCACCGTGGCCTGAACCTGCCCATGCACCGTATATTCCGTTTCTTCCACGCTGCCGTCTGGCCCGGTCACTTTGGTAACCTTACCCGACCCGTTATACTCATACGCTGTCACCAGCGGCAACAGCGACCCGTCCGACTGCTTCAGGTAACGGGTCTCCGTCTTTACCCGGCCAGCTCCATCGTAGGTGTAATCGGTGTAATAGCCCAGTGCATCCGTAACCCGCGCCGGATCCGGATTCGTGCCTTCATACTCATAGCGCAGCACATTCCCGGCCGGATCCGTCATCTCGGTCATGCGCCCGTTTTTGTCATAGGTAAAGGCAGTAGCATTGCCAAGCGGATCAGTATAGCCACTCAGGTTGTGGCCGCTGAATGCGAAAGTGGTTTTGCGTCCCAGGGGATCAGTGATGGAGGTTGGCAGGTACCCGCTATAGGTATACTTGGCTTCGTTACCGGCGGCATCCCACTCACTGAGCAGATTCCCCGCAGAATCATAGGTCATACGGGTGGTATTGCCCAGCGGATCAATTTCCACCAACGGGTTCCCCTTGTTATCGTAGGCATACGCCCAGCGGTTCCCGAGCGCATCGTACTTTTCGATAACATTACCTTTGTCGTCGTACCGGTAAGAGGTGGCGTTGCCGTTACGGTCCACCACCGTTTCCGTACGTGTGCCGAGATCGTGGAGGATCTTGATAGATTGGCCTTCAGCATCCCGAATCTCGGCCAGTCGCCCGGACTGATCATAATCCTGCACCGCAATGGTCTTACCGTCCGGTCCGATGATCCCGGTCAGGGCGTGGCCGACGTAAGTATAAGTGTATTCATGGCCGTCGGGGTCGATAAATGTGACCAAATCCCCGATGTCGTCATACCGGTATTCCGTGAAATTCCCGTCCGGCCCGGTTGCCTTAATAACGCGCCCGGCACCATCACGCTCTAAAGTGATCGAACGCCCGGAACTATGATGGATTCCGCTCGCGTCACGCGCCAGGCTGTTGCCGTTGCGGTCGCTGATGCGCGTAACGCCGGTCAAGCGATCAATCTCGTAAATCAGGCCATCAACCGTTTCTAACTGGAAGTATCTAGGCGTAACGGCACCGGTTTCTTCATCCATATCGGCACCCAGAAAGACATATCCGCCGTCAGCCGTGCGAATTACAGTAACTCTGCCGACCAGCGACAGGCGATCCGGATAACCCGAAACCGACGTGTATTCCGCATATCCAATTCTATTGTTGTACCCGCCCATAGGAAACCGCGGGGTAAAAGCGAAAGTAGTACGTCTGCCGTTTGGCAATGTGATAGTAATATCATAATTGTAAGCCTGAACCACATTGGCTTCCCACAGCGCACTCTGCCATCCATAACCGAAATCACCCTTGCTGTCTTTGCGCAGAGTGTCATAACTGCGGATTAAGCGGGCTGGCAACTGCCCGGCCACAAACTCCAGATCCAGCAGATCCAGACGGTAATTACCGATCTTGAGTTCACCGATAACCGTGAATTCGTCGATTACGCCGTTGCGCTGTCCCAAAGTGTCCTCAGCCATCAATCGCACTTCGTAAGGCCCGTTTTCCAGCATGGTGGTGTCCCAGACACCCAGATAATTCTCTATCGGCGTCGTACCTTCCAGAACCGGAGTCCAGCCAGACGTACTGCCTGCCGGACGACATTCCATCCACCAACGGCGCAGGGATGAAGAGCGCACATAACCATGCAGGTTGACTCTTCCGCTGACACGATCCGCGTTATCCGTCACCCGGAAATCCACTTCCGGCGGTGTCAACCTATTCTGCGCGGTGACTGTCAGTGTTGCCGCAACACTATGATCCGGCAGACTGACGGTGACCGTATAATCAGCGTCAGCTACGATCTGCCCGGTTGTGTTGCGTCCATCCCATTCCTGGCTGATCCCGTTGCCACGGCCACTGAATTCGCGGACCAGGTTGGCCTCAGCATCGGTAATCCTGATGCCCCAAAGCGCCTCCATAGCCAGCCGCGCACTAATCAGCGTCGTATCATTCCAGCCGTCACCGTTGGGCGTGAACGGATTGGGATCCGCGCTCAATTCGGAGAGGGAATTGTCAACCGTAAAGGTTACTGTTTCCGAAAGTGTGGTGCGCCCGGCGCGATCCTCTGCCACAGCATGCAACCGATGCGTGCCATTGGCCAACCTGTAAGTCGCATAAGTGCCCTGATACGGTTCCTGATCAAGCTGCGCCAGCGCCTTATCGTCCAAATAGAAGGTGACTTTCACCCCGAGCTGATCATCAATTACTTCCGCCCCATAGGCCATTACTCCGCTGACGACGCTGCCTTTTGCCGGGCTGGTAATGCTCACTTTGGGAGCTGTGTCAGCATTGTTGACCGTAAAGGTGCTGCGGATCGAGGAGCTGTTCTCAGCCAGATCATTGCCGCTGAGTTCCAGTGTATATAGGCAATTATCCATGGCATGGGTATCCAGCAGTCCGAGGCTGCCTTGGCTGATCGGCCTTTTCCCTGAGCCAACTTCTTGAAATGCAGCCGGATTTGCCCCGCTTCCGATCGACAGCCGGTAACTGCTCAATAGTGCATCTTCGACATTGCCGATGACATTCTGATAACCTTGTACCTCTCCGCCGTCCACCGGTATTTGAATGCTGAGCACCGGCGGCGATATATCGAGCACAGTTTCACGCACTACGCTGCGTGCCTGTGTAGCATATTCCAAGTCAATAGCAGTAATAAGGAGACGGTATTTTCCTTCTGGTGCTACCGCCCCGAAACTGTCCCGCCCATCCCAGACAGCCCGGATAGCTTGTCCCCTTCCGGCATATTCCTTGATAACAGCTGCGCCAGCGTCCGCTACTAAGACTTTCCAATCAGCCGGACGCGTTAGTTCGGCAGTAACCGTTACCACATCCGCCCGACCGTCGCCATTTGGCGAAAAAGCCTCCGCCGAAATGTGGCTGCGAATAATACCCGGGCGCGTTACAAAGTCCTCAATCGGACAGGACAACAGAATGGCAGCCGCCACGAATGCCGCCGGATCAATAATCTCCGCATTGATGAACCATGCATCAATGACCCCGGCAGCCGGGACATATGAGCAGGCGAATGCGTCCATCGCCTGCTCCAATTGAGCGGCCCAGGTGGTCAGGGCTTTCAATAGCGGTACGTGCCGCTGGGAGGTTGCGAAAACATCCCCGGCCATCAAAAGCGCCGACTGGCAAATACCACTCCAGGAAGATTCCACAAAACGAAACGTCGAAGCATAACTGAACGGATCAAACACCAAATCGTTACATTATGCTTCTATGCGGCAATTTACATCATTTTGCGGCAATTTTCTACATGAAAATGGTTTGCTTCAGCTACAGAGTTTCTCCACTATCGCTCTTTAACTTTATTGGAATACAGATGCATAATTATCTCAGAAAAAGGAAAGCCCCGGCCAAGTGATTTCTCGCCGAGGGCAATACTGCTACCTCTGTTGCTGGATCTTCACTCTCCCTCCAGCGCCCTGCGCATCCCTTCCACATCAAGTATCTTAATCGAGGCGCGATGGTAATCGATGAGGCCTTCGTCCCGCATGCGCCCCATCTCGCGCGACAGCGCCGGCCTGGTTACATTGAGGAAGTCCGCCATTTCATTGCGATCCAGCGGCAGCACAAACATCTCTTTGCCAGTCTGACGGTATTGCTCGAGCAGATAAACGACAACCTTTTCCCGTACACTCTTGAGCAGCAAGAACTCGACCTTGCGATTCAGCACTAAGGCCCGGTTCGTCACAATGGAGAGCATATTGTAAATCAATTGCTGATGATAAGCGCAGTGCTTTTGGCATTGCCCAACGATCGATTGCGCCTGGATAAACAGCACCTCGCAATCGCTCTGCGCCACCACTGTCGCCGGCCAGATCGGCGTATCCGAAAAGGCGGCCATCTCACCAAACATCATCGGCCGCTCCAGTAAAGTCATAATCAGCCGGGACCCCGCGACAGATTCTTTAGTAACAGCGGCGTTGCCTGCGACCACAATCCCCAGAGCGGAGAGGGGTTCCCCCTCTACGGTCAGCAGTTCATCCTTATGATATTTACGCACCACCGGCTGCAGACAATGCAGCATCGCGGCCAGTTCTGCGCGGGAAATGTCCCGAAACAGGGAACATTGATCCACCTTTTCCGCCAGATGCTCCATCTATAAAAACCCCTTACTGGCAATTTGCGCCTTTGCTTTTTGGTAACCATGGTTACCGACTCGTCATCCTTATTCTAGTATGCTTAAGGCAAGAAAACAAGTTGATTGGAGAGTTCGCAGATGAAACGCAATATAATCAAAATTGATGAAGAAAAATGCACCGGCTGCGGTTTGTGTGTCAACGCCTGCCACGAAGGCGCTCTGCAGCTGATTGACGGCAAAGCCAAGCTGGTTACAGACTCATATTGCGATGGACTGGGTGCCTGCCTGCCGTCCTGTCCCGCAGATGCCATCCATATTGAAGAGCGCGAAGCAGACGCCTTTGATGAAGAGGCTGTCAAACAGCGGATGCTCAGCCTGAAGGCGCAACAACAACATCAAGCGCATGAGGCTTCCGGATGCAATTGCGGCAGCGTAAACGACAGACACTGTTGCAATGACAACGCCAACAGCAATGCTTCTGCAGCACCCGAATCCCGGCTGCGCCAATGGCCAGTTCAGATTCAACTGGTACCGGCGAACGCGCCCTACCTGGAAGGCGCACATCTGTTAGTAGCGGCTGATTGCACCGCTTACGCCTATGCCAACATTCATAACGACTTTATGCGCGGCAAGATTACGCTGATTGGCTGCCCCAAACTAGATGATGCCAATTATGCAGACAAATTCACCGAGATTCTCAAGAGCCGCAACATTAAGAGCATCACCATCCTGCGCATGCAAGTCCCATGCTGCGGCGGAATTGTCCACGCCATCAAAACGGCCATGGTCAACAGCGGCAGGATGATCCCCTGGAATGTAGTTGTAATCGATACTGACGGCAATATTGTTGAGGAGTGATCAAATAATGACTGTACCGCGCACATCCAAGCCAGCCGCTACCGCCACGCGCAAGCCATTTCCCTGGCAAAAGGTAATTCAGCTATTAGCGTTGGTAGTGTTCATTGTGCTGCTGGTCGTGGGGAAAAACCAGCTCTGGATGCTCTTGTTCGCTGCCGGCACCATCCTGACGATCTTCTTTGGAAGATTTTACTGTGGCTGGCTCTGTCCGATGCAAACTATCATGACCGCCGTGGACGGTGCCGGTCGCAAAGTACACCTTAAAAAGCGCGCCATCCCCAAATGGATCCAGCATCCAGCCGTCCGGATCGTGGCGCTGATCTTATTCCTGGCGCCGCTTGCCTTGACCGTGATCACGGGGCGTCGCTTACCGGTCTTACCGGCTTTGGTGATTATCGCAGCCGTACTGACTGTCTTCTTTCCGGCAGCCCTGTGGCACCGTTTCCTTTGTCCGTTCGGGACCATTCTTTCCTTGCCCGCGCGCGGCACGAAGCGATTTCTAAAGATCAACCGGGATAGCTGCGTCAGTTGCGGCGTTTGTCAGGTAACCTGCCCGGGTGGAGCGATCACCCAGGACGACGCTGGCCAGTATACCATTGATCAACGTTATTGTCTGCAATGCAGCGAATGCCGCGAAAATTGCGCACAGCAGTCCATTGACTTTGGAGGCTAACATGATGATTGCCGCAACACAGTGAAACGCTGTCCACAAGCGTCAAACAGCCCTGCGCTATCTGGCAGGGCTGTTTTTATGCGACACCTCATATTTTGATTTAATTTGTCCGGATTTTCTTCGCCCGAATTTACTTCGCCCGGAAGGACTTCAGAATCGCCTTAATATCCTTTTCCATCTCTTTAGCCCTCTTGTAATCATCAAGCGCCTGTTTCTTTTCGTTTTTATCCTTAACTTTCGGGTTGTTGTAGATTTGCAGCAACGTATTAATCGGATTGCGTGCATTCAGGAAAAAGTAAAACTTTACGTCGCGGGAAACCCCGATCTGCTGCGCCCCCGCAATTTTATTCTTCGTAACGTAATCATGAGTGCCGATATAGAACATGGTCAAGCCCAGATTCTTTTTGGATTTAGCATGATAATTTTTGCCTGCTTTGCTATTACCGAGAAAACTAATTTCAAGAAAAGACGATTGCTGATGGATCACATAGTTGCGATCCCAGCTGACTGGGAACTGCAATGAAAACTTGAATTTATCATTGCTATATGTTTTAAATTTCGCAGCAGCACCGTTTTTCGCTTCGACATGGTACCCGGCAAAAGCAACCGCCAAAAGCAGCCCAATTATCAAAACCGCTTTAATTTTTCTGCCACCTGACATCTTTGATAACCTCCCTGAATAACACTTCACCAAAAATATCCTCTTATTCATGATTTCCACTTCTTTGTAGCAACTCCTCCCCGGTCCTCAAAAAACCAATTATTCCCGGAAACAACCTCTGAGCGCCTGCATCTTCAAAGGATCCAAGCCTAGATTTAACTTCTTGACATTTTGGCAATCCCATTTACAATTTGTCAAAAAGACATTATAATATAGCTATGATAACACGCAATTTGGCAACCAAAATTCTCGCTCAGGCCGAGAAATTCCCGGTCGTCGCGCTGATTGGGCCGCGGCAATCGGGGAAAACAACATTGGTGCGCAGCCTGTTTGCTCAAAAAACATATGTCTCACTTGAAGATCCAGACCGCCGGGAGTTTGCCTCACAGGATCCCCGGGGGTTTTTGCGTGCTTTGCCTGAAGGGGCCGTAATCGATGAGGCCCAACGGGTGCCCAGCCTGTTCTCTTACATGCAAACTGTTGTCGATGAGTGCAATGAACCGGGTTATTTTATCCTGACCGGTTCACAGAATTTCCTGCTGCAGGAGGGGCTCTCGCAATCACTGGCAGGCCGCGTTGCACTCCTGAAATTAATGCCGCTTAGTCTTTCAGAACTGAAAGCCACGGGCTACCTGCTCACCAACCCGGAGGAGTATATTTTTCGGGGATTCTACCCCCGCATTTATGATCGCGACATTGCGCCTTCTGATTGGTACCCCAGCTATATTCAGACTTATCTTGAGCGTGACATGCGTCTGCTCAAGAATATTGCGGATCTGGATGTCTTTCAACGTTTCCTGCGGCTATGCGCCGGACGCATCGGACAGATTTTGAACCTATCCTCATTGGGGGATGACTGCGGCATTTCGCATAATACCGCCAAAGCTTGGCTTTCAGTCTTAGAAGCCAGCTATATCATTTTCTTGCTGCGCCCGCACTATAATAACTATAGTAAGCGGCTCATTAAATCACCCAAACTCTATTTCTATGACCCGGGATTAGCTTGTTCCCTGCTCGGCATCAGCAACCAGAACCATTTAGCAACCCACTACCTACGCGGCGGCCTGTTTGAATCCATGATGATCTCCGAACTGATTAAGACGCGTTTCAACGCCGGACTGGAGCCCAATTGCTGGTTTTGGCGTGACCAATCGGGTCATGAGGTGGATTGCCTGCTTGAAACGGCCGTAAAGCTGACGCCTGTTGAAATCAAAATCAGTAAGACTGCCTCTCATGATTTCTTTAAGGGGCTGCATTACTGGGGCAAATTAGCGGACGTCCCGGCGGAACAAACCTATCTAGTATACGGCGGCGATGACACTCTCTCGCTGTCTCAGGGAAATCTCGTGAGCTGGCGCAAAGTCTCCGACCTGCCGAATACTGATCAATAAGAAAAAAACAGCATCAAAGAGGGCAGGGCTTACTGAGATCGGGGCCCCGTCAATCCGGCAGGGCGCGCGTTGAACACTCAAAAAAACGAACGAATTTTTCTATTAATGTTTCCTGGTAAATTAGGCATCTGTTTTTGGCCATACTGCCAACCAACTGCTCATCCCATGGTATCTGTAAAGACTGCAGCCGCTTTAACTGAGCTGTGTCAAATTGCGGCGCACTCGCGACGGCATCAACGCTGCGTCTGTGTTGCTCAATCGCCCATAAATAACTCGCTGTATCATAAAACCACGGTCGAAATAGCCGTTCATAACGCGCTGCTATGGCAACTCCGATTTCAAGTCCACCAATATCAAAATCGCCGGCATAATTAATTCGTACTCCGGATGCAGCCAATTGATCCATGAGTCTGTAGGCTGCAATGCTTGGCTGGCCGCTGGGACAAACCAGTGGCGGAAGCGACCGCAGCGAATGCAGTTGGCTATCTATAATCGCACTAAAAACAGAAGGGTTTTCAATCACCCAAACGTCCGAGATAGCCTCCCAGCCAACTCGAGCAGAGTCAAGTAAAAACCGTAGTGTCAAAACGAGCGGCGTTTTGTTACAAGCAGCATTATCCAACATCGATGCACATGGATCTTCCGCTTTCAGCCGTAATCCAGCTACAAAAACCTGTGATGAAATATCATCGTCGAGCAAGCCAGCCAGGCGAAGCAAATATCTCCTGCGTTCTGCACCCTCCACCGTCCCGGCGGTTCCCGCCAGAAAAGCAATCCCGCTCAATAATAACCTTCCAGCCGGCTGATCAACATCCAGGGCATGCGGATCCCCGGTCAGACTGGCAGCAAAAACGGGTAACCGGATACCTTGGCGGCCATCTCTTTCTCCACCCTGCCCGTGCGCCAGGAACTTCCCCTCTGATAGTCGTAATAAAGCCTCTGTGATAATCACCAGTGTTTGCGCAGCCGAAACTCGATCCGTCTTGAACAGTGTCTGTAGTACCCGGTAACCTTCACCTTTACGTGCTTTCAATTCCGCCAGCCAAACTGCCACAGCAGTATTAGCAACGCGCCTTTCCGGCTGTGCGAACAGACTCTCCCAGGCGCTGCTTATTTGGGCTCGTTCTGCGGATTTAGCCACCAGCTCCTCTTCAAAATAGGCCGAGAGCAGGTCCTCAAGACTAGTGGCGAAAGTACTCTCGCGTAAGATCCGATCCACCTGCGCCACCGCAATCTTAACTGTACCTGTTCCTGCCAGCTTACATCCGAGGAAACCTGACAACACCGCCCGCTCTTCTTTACCCAGATCGGTCAAATATGCATTTCCGGTCATTCGCCCCAGTGAGCGGTACTTATCACGGATCGCGGCAAAGAGCCGGTCAAAACCGGGCTGCCTGAAATAATTATCAACCGGCTGCGCGCCCCCGTCCCGCATGCTGTTATTACTCCCCCCACTCGTCATAGCAGCGCTTCTGCCGGCCGGTCCGGCTGATCTGGCTGGTCAATCAGCTCGCGGGTTTTGCCATTCCAGCGGTAGCGCACCCGCGCCACATAATGAGCATTTGAGGGTCTTAGCAGCTCATATATTGCCAGCCGGGGAACTGTATCATAACAACCCCACAAAATCTGACTGGTCATGATATAGTCCAAATCAAGCTGTGTTAAAAGTTCGAACATATCTCTCAGATTCTCTTCGTCAACACCGGCAAATGCTTCATCCAGCGATATGATTCGTGGTGCGGACGGCCTGGCATCCTGATAGCGGGAATGTACGGCCGACAGAAGCGGTACATACATCGCCATCGCCTTTTCCCCGCCGCTCAAAACATTAAAGCGCGCATCTGTCAGCTCCTTCCGCGGATCCTGCCCTTTTTGATAAAAGAGCGTAAAGTGAAACCAATTACGATAATCCAAAAGGCCGCGAATACGATCTTTTAATGTCTCGTCATCACTCAGATCTTCTTTTGCCCATTGTACCCGGGTACGAAAATGTTCGATTATTTGCTCGATCTGTTCAGTACGCAGCAACCGCACATCAGTCTTTAGGAGACGCACCAATTCTTCAGTATCCAATTCACGCCCGCTCTGCGCGGATTGAGGCTCCCAGCGCAATTGCAGCTTGAAACCGCCGGAAGTTACGCGGGCGGCCATTAACTTATTAATCCCTTCAACCCATTCCTCGGCTCTGAAGATTTTGCGTCGAATGGCTTCACCCACGCTATGCAGGATTACGCGTTCGAATAATTCACGATCCTTGGTACTTAATAATGAATGTTGTTCTTTGATGGCTGTTTCCAGCTCCTGCAGCAGGTGTAATGGCGTAATTGGGTTCTGCCGGTCACGCATAAAGACCACCAGAATACGCTCACCATCGCCGCCTTGAACAATGGCAGGAACATAGCCCTGCAACATCTGGTTTGTGGCATAAAAAGTATCGTAAACCGCATTTTTAGAACTTTCGGGCATCCTCTGCCCGAGTTGGCGCGACAAAGCTTTCACAATTTCATTGCATCTAAGTATGATTGCTTCCGTCCCTTCCGCCTCCTCCGCCCCTCCCTCCGGGGCGGTCGGGGCTACCAAGGAGGCCAGGGCGGCCACCAGGCCCAACTTGCATTCCCTTTGCCATCCAGCCAGGGATTCTCGAAAACCCTGTTCTATAGTTGCATAGTTTTGTTGTGCTGCTTGAAGTGCCACTTCATGCCGCGCTATTGCCAGTTGTTCTGCTTGCATGTCTTTTTCCAGACTGCGACGGCGATCTTGACATGCACTGCTGCGTTCTCGCAATTCTTCCAGTTCACGGTGGACTTCAGACAACCCAAGCCGGTTTAGAAGATCCTCCAAAGCTACTGCTCTTGCTGACAGGAGATGTAACCTATCCTCTAACTCAGGGAGGTTGTTCTGCTCCTCTGCGACCGTAACTGCTGCCGCCTCTTGATCCTCCAACAGGCGGTGATAATCATTACGATCGCGACAATAAATCTTCCATAAAGTCTCGAATTCACTGGTGACCTCATAGTAATCCCGGCAGCACGCTAATGCCCGTCTGATTTTCTCGACATCATCAGTTTCCAGAAACCAGCCGGAAGTTGCATTCTTAAATGCCAGTACGGCCTCTTGCCACATTTCGCCTGCAGCATACCAGATTTTTTGATCCTGTTCCAGTTGATCCTGACAAAACTCGTAAGCCGCCTGTAAACTACGTAATCCCATTTCGACTTTGCTCAAAAGAACAGGCTTTGGAAATCGCGCTAATTCCCCGGCCAGCTTCCCCATCCGCGCTTCCAGTACAGCCATAGATGCTGCCAGATCAGCAATTTGCACCTCTGTTCCGTTAATTTCCACCCGTAAGGCACTGATTCTTTCATGGCGCGTGCGACGCCGACTTTCTTCACCGATGAATTCAGCCCGGGGTTTGATGGCCGCCTGACCTATTAAAGACCCCAAACGGTAGGTTCCATCCATGCTGACCCGCACAGGATCAGGTACCGCCGTTGGGCTGGGTGAGGCTGCCGCCAAGGGAGCTGGATCAACCGATATCGTGCGCAGAATGCTGTCAATAGCAGCAGCGGACGGATACCCGTCTCCGCTGCAAACAACGGGTTTCAGATAATCTGCCAAAGTGCAGCGGGACAGTAACGGAGCAGGATCAATCCATACTTCTTCTTCACCGGCGTTGCATACTACCATGCCGTTTGTCTGAACCCAGGCATCCAAAAGCCCCGCTTGCTGCAGCACAGATTCCAGAACCGCACGGGTTTGCGCATCTACCTCCGGGTCGAAATCACAAAGCGCATAAAACGGAGCGCCTGTCCCCTGCCGACGCAGACGGGAGCGCTGGCGTTCCTCAGTGCGCAAAGGTTCAGGATCCTGCTGACTTTCCCAGCCGCGCAACTCAGCCAAAAGTTGCGTACGGTGCCGTTCCTGTCCCTTTTTCTCAAATTCCAGCGTCATATATTCCTGCTGTAATTTATACCTGTGCTCCTCAACCTTTGGCCTGATCAATGCCTCCAAAGCTAAAGTCCCGGTTTCACGATTAAGTGATACCTGCCTCAGGATCTCTTGCATCGTCTCTTCCGCCAGCCTCAGCTCCTGCAGGGCATTCTTCCAGTGAAAGACCTGCTCCTGAAAATCTTCAACCGCTTCGTCCCAGGCAGTTTCCTGGCGGCGCAGGCTGATCTCTGTTTCATCGCGGCGGCGGCGCGCTTCACCCAACTGTTTTTCGGCAATCATCTTTTCATGAAGTCGCTGTTGTACATTTTCTGCAAGCAGTAGTGCCTGTTCCAAATGTTGTGCCCAGTTTTTCAGAGCTCCCCGCCAGCCATCCCAGTCAATCTCACTGGCCTCATCGGTACCCGCACGCCATGGCTGGACATACACGTCGTGCGACAAAAAACGGGACTCCTGTGCCAAAGTATCCAATTCCCCCAAGAACCTCTGTTGACGTTCCTCAGCTTGCGCCAAGGCTGCTTTCAAGGCCTCGATCCTGAATAGGATATCCTTTAATCTCGCCTGTGCCTGATTCCATCTACGCATAACGCAAGCTTTATCATGTTCAAGACCATGGATCTGTTCCTTAACCCGCTGCAGTTCGTCCTCAGTACTGATGGCCTCATGTTGTGCAAGCGTGCTGATACGTCCCTCAACCGACTTTTCTTCTTTCAGGAATTCGTTTTGCTCATGCTCGGCCTTGGCGATCAAAGCTTTTGAAGACGCAATCTTACCCTTTATCGCATCTAATTCAGCTGCTTGTTTGTGACGCTCCTTATGACGGAACAGTACTTCCCGACTGGCTGATAACAATAAAGCCTCATTGTAAGTCTGATAAGCTTTTTGCAGCTTATCAGCTTCCTGACGATGCATTTCCAACTCAGCCAGGTGATCCGCAATCTCGTCCATTTCACCCAGAACCTCTTCCAGGGGACGCAGTTCATCTTCTTGCAGCGTCGGAAGAGCACCGGTCAAAATCTCATAAATCGTAGTCGGTTTAAAATCCTTAGATAGTTTGGGACTGCGCAACTGGATCAGTAGATCGAGTAACTCCCCGTAACTGTTTTCATCGGCATAACCGAACAGATGCTTATTCACAAGGCGTTCATATTCGCCTTGCTCCGTGACAACCGTTCCCCCCTCACCGATTCTGGCAGCCAGTTCGTTACGAGTTAACGGAATTTTGGTTTCTTCGCCACTGCCATGTTCGCTGCGATAAAGCTTAAAATCCTTATTGATACGGCGATTATCAGTAATCACAAATCCCCAGAAGTTGACACCTGCTACATTACGGCGGCCACGCAATCCGATTCCGATAGTGAGATAACGCTCTCGATCAGCGTCCTGGAATTCCAGATAAAGGTAAGCGGTGCGTTCATTATGACCATCTTCGCCATCAAGCAATAAATAGTACTCAATGCGCCGATCCCGCGAACCAAAAGGATCCAACCGCCATGGCCGCTTATCCCCATCAAGCACTAAGGGGATGAAACTCTGCATAGTGACAGATTTACCGGAGGAATTTGCTCCCCGTAATATGAGGCGACCATCTTCCAAAACAAATTCGGCGTCATCGTAATACCAGAAATTCAGGAGTCCAGCACGGTTCATTTTCCAGCGCTGAGGCATCCGCCTTCCTCCTCTCGGCGTTCTGCTATCGGATAAGTCCCTTCCCAGCGCGCTAACGCCGGGCTTAACAGCACTGTCTGCTCATCCGGACAACTGCCCAGTTTCCACTCAACCAGGTGAGCGATCACAGACCCAGACAAATCTGTTGTGGTTTGCGACTGGTGTTCTTTGCTCCAATATTTCCCATAGTGTTCGCGCAGCTTATTCAGCATTTGCTCCAAGGCGGTTAATGTAATCAAAACACTGCCATCCGCTTCCCGCTGGATCTGATACATGCTTTGTAATACCGGATTTTCGTAAGTGCGTCTGAGTTCACCTGCCAGCAGCAGACAAATATCAGAAACTACTTTCGTTGTGGGAAAAACCTCACATTCGCTCGCACCATTGGATTGGACCAGGATCAGTCCTTCGCCAAAACGCTGTCCTTCCAGGCCTGATATCGCACGCAAGTTATTACAAACCGCCTGATGCTTTGCAGTTATATAGGAATGCTCTTCCGGAGACCATTCGCTATCAAGGATTACGGGCTCCTGAATCAAACGCCGAAAAATGCTATGTCTTAGTTTCTGAGCCCGACCTTCTGCAGTTTCAGGATAGACTCCAGCGGCCAAATCATTGACATTCACATAGTACGAGAGCTCTTTCTCGAAATGGCGTAATACAAAATGAACCACCTGTGAGGATTCATAAAGGATATCAAGGTCCTGCCGAACCCATTCACCCTCATCACCGTCTACTACTGTCAATATTCCCAGTTCTCTCAACTTACGCAAAGCACGAGCCAAGGAAAGCCTATGATCATAATTGGTCAGATCAATGCCTGCAATTTCGGCCTTGTCATGCAAAAAACCCGCAATATGTTCCAGGACAGCGCTCACCATTTCGGAGAGTAAGAACTGTTCACCATCACTCTTATCTTCTAAATACCACAGGCAAAAGGAAAATAAGCCGTAATCCCGCGGGTCGCTAAATTCAGCAAACCCCATCCAAGGGTAAGCTTTACCAGGTACTTTTTCCAACTTAATCACCTGACGGGTGAAGATCAGATTAAATCCGCAATATTCCTGAAACCATTCCTTTAATTCACGATAATTGCGTCGTATGGCATTATACATCTCCGGATCATCAGTTTTGACCACCCAGGTTCTGCCAAGCAGGGCTTGGGCACAAAGCTGCGTTTCTTCCAACCGATTTTCTTTGACCATATGGTTCCTGTTCTTCAGCCGCATCACTTAATCCGCCCTTCAGTATTACCCAGGCTTTGAAAATGCAAAGTGTAATCGGGCATCTCCAAATCACCATCCGAACTGTGCAAAACAGCCCGACACTCGTCAGCCGGGTTCTCAACCTTAACAACCACACCTTCGGCGATCCGGGCACGGCGCGACTTATTGGCATGACAGGCACCAATCCACGAAAGCAATCGATTGCGGACAAGCGGGTCAATAGTCTGCATATCCGAGATGCGTACTTTCCCCGCCGCCAGAAAATTGTGCAGTAATGCACGCTCATATTCCTGTTCCTGGAAGTGAACGCTCCTTGCCCGCTCTATGTCAGCCGCTTTACTGATAATGGGAGTAACACCGTTATCGCGCAAGCGCTGCCTGCTTCGGGAGCGCAAAGCGTAGCGGTTGGGTGGTTCCTCCCACATTGAGATGCCGGTAGACTCCGTACTTTTAGTCTCCATACCCTGAAAACGACGCGCGCGATAGAGACCAAAAGCATTAGCCGCTAATGTATGGGCCGTGTTAATATCAGTCAGGGAAAAAAACCATAAACCCAGATGCTCCAATTCATGTCTCCGACTCAAGCCGCTCTGCTGCCTTTCCTGAATGCGTCGTGCATAATGTACTACCCGGGTTATAGTATCCCGGGTGCGCTGTTCCAGAAAGGTGACTTCGCTGCGCTGCCCCCCTGTTCCGCAAAACCAGCGGATGATATTGTCCCAATCCTGTTCTATGCGGCGGATCTGTTCCTCCTCCGGCAGGGGTTCTTCATCCAATTGCGGAACAGCAGCCTGATCAGCCTGAAGACAGCTGAAAAACACACTTCGGCATTCCCCTGGCAATTTTCGCAGCGTCGCTTCAATTCTGGGCGCTTCGCGCTGTAACCCTTTTACAAAATCCTGCAGATAGGATGTTAGTGACGATTTATATACTAAAAATGTTTCTGTTAGCATTAATTCTTCCGCTTTATTTGTTTGAAGACTGGCAATGTAGTCCGCGGCTCCCCGGGTTAGATTGTCAAAAGCCTGATATATTACACGCCAAAGATTTAGTGCTTTACCGGGCGCAAAATTCCCTCGTGCAGTTTCGATCTCCAATAACGCGGACGCGATTTCTTCAAAATGACTGGGCTCCAGAGAGCCCCCAAATCCACGCAGCTTTTCCAGGCCCGCTACCATACGTTCAATTTCAACGGCATAAGGTGTCATCTGATAGCGAAAGCGCTTGCGCAAATATTCTTCTATCGAGTTCGAATGCCCGCCGTCGTGCCTTGGGACCAGGTTTTTCCAAGTCACCAGAGCGTCCAGGTCCTTTTGACATTGTTCCGGTGTATAACCGCCAAACTCATTCAGGTATTCGCCAGCGGTGGCCAACGCCAATACGCCATCATACACATCTTCCGGGCGCAGCCAATAACGCAGATGCTGATACTGATCATAAAAAAAGCGCATGATCGCCCGGTAACGCCCTACGTTTTGCGCTGTCAGATAGCTTGTCTCAATCAATGGTTTGCTTATTTCCAGGGGCAATCCAATCCACTCCAGATATCAAGGTGTCACCAAATAATGATCTCTTGCTCTCCTTGTTTCGAGAGTTTCCAGAATAGTTCCTGCTAATCTGCTGGCATTACCCTTGTCCACCCGCTTCCGGCTACTGGCTTTGCCGATCGAGATCTGCTAAAATTGATTTGCTGATGTGATCGATAGATGGGGATATGGGAGGTGAGTTTTTTGGACGAAGTACGCGGAACGAATGTCTTGCTGGAAAATGTGGTTTCTCAGTTTCAGGTGTTTGGTGAAGGCTTGATCGACATCCGCCGGATTGTGGACAGTCACAGTGATCGTTTTGATCGCCTCGAGACCAGACTGGATCGCTTGGAAATGAGATCCGACCAGCTGGAAGCGACCAGCAGCAAGGAACATCATTTAATGCTGCAAATGATCAAAGAACTCAACGAAGAATAGGGCAAGCTGAAAAGGGCCAAATAGCTTCATTCATGATCCAAACATTCATGATCTAAATAGGTCCGCCCCCAATGAATGCCCATGCTATAGCAAAATCGAAAATTCCGCTGACCGGATTTCAAAAATCGCCCGGTTGGCTTTTTTTTATTTCGGACGCGGCTGGCGTGCGCGTGAACACTCGGGAGTTTTGTGCGCCCTGGTGCGCCCTTTGTGCGCCCTGGTGCGCCTTTGTGCACCCTCTTGACATTAGGTAACTGGTTGTGTTTTAATATGGGTAATGGGTTACGTATTGAAAGGAGGCGCATTTTAAATGAGTGAGCTGGCACAAATGGATGAGCTTGCCCAAAAAGCATTCATCTTTGCCGAAATCTTTGCAGTATCCAACAAGCTCCAGGCCTTGGGGGATAAACTCGATCGGCAAATTACCATCAAGCAATGGCTGCTTTTAGCCGCCATTTCAAAATCAGCAGTTGAGGCACCCTCAATCAGTGAGATTTCCGCCCTGATCGGAACCTCGCGGCAAAATGTAAAGAAAATGGCGCTCCTGCTCGAAAAACAAGGGTTTGTAAACATCCGCAAAGATCCGAACGATGCCAGAGTTTTGCGGGTGGTACAGACTGCGAAGTGTGTTGAGCATTTTAGAGCCAGATACAACATGGAACTGGAGTTTTTGGAAAAGCTTTTCAGTGGTCTGGATGGCGCGTTGTTGAGCGGATTATGTAATGGTCTGATCAAACTGACCGATAATATCAGTATAATGGAGGCGCAAAAACAAAATGAGGAGCAATAGAAAAGTAATGCTAATAATAATCAGCGTGGTTCTTTTAATTGCGGCCATAATAGTCGTGTTCTTCAATATCCCCTGGTCAAGGGCAAGCCGTGAATTCCGAATCTTGGCTGAACGCTTAATGACCGAGGCCGAGGGCGAGGCCACTACCAGTACCGACACCACCTCGACCACCACAGAATCAGACGTATTTACGGAAGACGACATCGCGCACCTGCCGTTGCCGGTGCAAAATCACTTTCGATACTGCGGGTATCTTGGCACACCCAAAATGTCGGCTATGAGAATCAAGTTCAAAGATGTGGATTTTTCCATGGGGCTGAACAAGCCGACCATCAAGATTGATTACACCCAGTATAATTTCGTCGGCGCTTTGAACAGAATCGCGTATATTGACAGTTCCATGTACGGCATCCCCTTCGAGGGCATCGACTCCTTCGTCGGCGGTAAGGGATCCATGAAAGGCATGCTGGCGAAGCTGTTCACGCTGTTTAATCAGACCGGTCCGGCCATGGATCGCGCCAGTCTCGTCACCTTTTTGGCGGAAAGTTTAGTCATTCCCAACGTTGCCCTGCAGAGTAATATCACCTGGCAGGCAATTGACGATTTGCACGCGCAGGCGACCATTTCTTATCGAGGCATCAGTGGCAGCGGCATTTTTACCTTTGCCGAAAATGGTGCCATGATCTCTTTCACTACTGACGACCGGGAGGCCACCGACTTTGACGGTCAATCCAGACAGATAAGGTGGACGGCAATACTTGATGATTATGTCGAAAAAGACGGCATTAAAGTGCCTAATGTCCTTCAGTCCATCTGGCACTATCCTGAAGGCGATCTTCTTTACTTCGACAGCAAGGATATCGAGATTGAGTTTATTTGATTAAGCACTTGTCCTTAGCCCTTGGAAAAAGAAAACACATCGGCTATTATTAAATAGTACCGATAATATACAGAGGCAGCCTGCTTTACCGCGGCTGAAAACTCATGGTCAGAAAGGACATCTGATATGGAAAGAACGTTGATTCGTGACATTACTCCCGGCACCCGCGCCAAAGTGCGGGGGTTTGTGGAAAACCTGCGCAACAAACGCACGATGGCCTTTATCGTTGTCAAAGACATTACTGGTAAACTGCAATTGACGGTGGAAAAAGAGAAGTACCCTGAAATCGCCGCCGAGATTGACCGCCTTTCCATCCATTCGGTGGTCACTGTGGAAGGCATAGTGGTGGCCAACGAGTATGTCAAAATGGGTGGCATTGAAATGCTGCCCGATGCCTTCTCGATTGATTCGATTGCTGAAGCCCTCCCCATTGATGAGAATTCGGAAATTGACGTGCGCCTGGATTATCGCTGGATTGATCTGCGCCGCGAAAAGAATCAGCTCATTATGAAGGTACAGACCACCCTCAGTGCTGCATTCCGCGAGTTCTTGCTGGAACGGAATTTTGTCGAGATCCACACTCCCAAGCTGATTGGGGCGGCCAGCGAATCCGGTTCAGAAGTGTTTGAGGTCAAGTATTTTGATACCAAGGCTTTCCTGGCCCAGTCCCCGCAGTTTTATAAGCAAATGGCGATGGCGGCCGGGCTGGAGCGCATTTTTGAAACCGGTCCGGTATTCCGTGCCGAAAAGTCCTTCACTAACAAGCACGCCACCGAGTTTACCGGCTTCGACCTGGAGTTTTCCTTCATTGATTCCATGTATGATGTGATGCACCTGCAGGAAGAGCTGATGGCCTACGCGTTGCGCAAGGTTAAAGAGCAGCACGGCGAAGAGATTGTGCGGCTTTATGGCCCGGAATATGAAGTGATCGTGCCTGAAGTGCCGTTCCCTGTGATCAGGCTGAAGGATCTATATGCCGAGCTGAAGGAACGTTATGGCTATACCATTCCTGAGGAATTGCAGGGCGATTTAACCACCGAAGCAGAGCGTTTGTGCCACAAGTTCGCCCAGGAAAAGTATCACAGCGAGTTTCTCTATGTCATTGATTATTCCGCCAAAGAGCGCGCGTTCTACCACATGCGGAACGCAGAGGGCATTCCGCAAGGGTATGACCTCATCTGGCGCGGCGTAGAGATTACCACCGGTGCCCAGAGAGAACACCGCTACGAAGTGTTGCGGGCACAGGCCGAGGAGAAAGGTTTGGCTCAGGATGTCGAGTTCTATCTCCAGTTCTTCAAATACGGCTGTCCCCCCCACGGCGGCTTTGGCCTGGGACTGGACCGGCTGACCATGCTCTTCCTGGGGCTGTCGATCAAAGAGGTCGAGTTCCTCTTCCGCGGACCCAACCGGTTAACGCCGTAAATTAAAGCGCTGCATACTGATTAACAAATGCCCCGTCGTGCCGTCTGGCATGGCGGGGCATCATACTTAACGCGTTTTATGCACGCGCTTGATGTTCATAGTTTTACAGATGAATGCTTTTTGCGCCCATTTGAATTGGCCTTGGTAATCTGGCTTTTCGCTCTCAATTTCGCCCAATAATAATCATTTGCCTGCACCCGGGCTTTATGCATTTTGCAGATATAAGTCGATCTCTCAAAAACGGTATCAGTTGCAGCTACATCACAATTGAAGCCTTGGCACCAAGCACAGCCAGATGCGACTTGACAAGCCAGGCAAGCCTGGCTACTCTGGCTGATTGCATTTAATTCTTGGAACGCCATCAGCTTGTGCTGATCCAAGCCTTCATAGATGCTGCCGATCGCATAACCGCTGCGCCTGTTAAGCGGATACTCCACAAACCGCAAGCACGGATAGAGATTGCCCTGATAATCAATAGCCAGCGTCTTCCCTGCGCCGAACCGGCAAGAATTTTGCCGGACTTGCTCTTCCGTTAACGGATAGCCGATCGTGTCCGAGAAGAGGGAACAATTATGCGAACCCCATAGCTCATTGTCAATGATATAATCCGCCAGCTCCATCAACTGCATCTCAAACAAGAAAGCATCATCGGGTTTCCATACATTTTGGAAGACGACATTAGCGTGGACATCCTTGATCCCCAAATCCCATAAACTAATAATACTGTCTTTGAGATATTTAAGACCATTCGCGGAGAACGTAACTTGAAAAGATCCGTGGGGAAACTGCTTTAACCACAAAGGCACATTCCTGACACATTCTGCAGGCACTCCGGAGCCATCCGGTTTAGCCCTCTGTTGATCATGCTTAATCTGGTTTCCATCCACACTTAATCCAACAATGACGTGGTTATGATTCTTTCTGATATATTCTTGCACTGGCGGCGAATCATAGAGCGCGCCGTTTGAAGAAAGGCTGAATCTATAGTTGCCGAACCATCGATGGAATAACTCATGCGTCCGGAATTTAATGTAGTCCGTGATTTGATCAATTAGCTCGATTTCTAAAAGCGGTTCCCCGCCCGCAAAATTCCAAATCACGCTATTCTCGGGCATCGCAACGGGGCTGCTGTTCAATATGAAATCCACAGCAGCCCTAGCCAGGTCAAGGTTCATACGATTGCTTTTATCTTTGCCGGTAATGTAACAATACTTACAGACTAGATTACAATCCTCCGTGACCACAAAAGTAATCGCCTTGGCCCCGCTTCCACGCCAGGACTCGACATGCGATCCCATTCGATAGTCTTCCATAGAAATCCGCACGCCTTCCTTGAATGTTACCTTTTTTGATCGTCCGCTCTGCTAGAAAGATTGTCCAACATTTCAGAGCGCAACCTGATTTATGCTAAAACAAGAAGGGTTTTGAAGGTATCAAGTGGAATATATACAAATAACCAAAGACATTTTTATGTAATTATACCATCTTTTTGGTATAAAGAGGATATAACGAATACTACAAAATATTAGGGATATCCGGTTCGTGCAGAAGGTGTGGCATATCCGGCTCGGCCAGAATGTTCGGTATATCCGGTTCGTGCAGAATATTTGGTATATCCGGTTCGTGCAGAATATCAGGTATATCGTCTGGGGCCGCCTGTGAAACCAACGGCAGGACTAACAATGAAACTAACAATACAATTACCAAAAGTAAACCCTTTTTTCTCACGATATATACCTCCCCACTTTTTGTGAGTTCATTGTAGCATGCATCATAGCAAATAGCACCCCGAACAAAAGTCGTTTTGCATAAAAATGGCTTTATTGTAGTGTAATGGGAGGACACCTGATGTTTGAGTCTTACGATCTGGTCAAATTTGGGAAACATCTACGAAAGCTTAGAAATAACTTGGAGCTCACTCAAAGAGATGTGGAAAGCCTATCCGGCTTAACCGTCGATGCTTTACGTAGAATAGAAAATGGCGAAGTGGTGCCAAGGTATGATACCTTACTCTATTTATCACACGCTTATAAGAAAGATCTGTTGGCTGTTCTTAAATCTTACAGCAACGCGAACGAACTATTTAATTACTATCGTCGCTTGGAGGATCTACTTGTTTTTAATGATCTCGCCGCTCTGGAGCAATTGAGCTGTGAGTTTTCGAATTATGTGAAAAACAATCCGGAAAAAGGTACCTTGGTCAACGGAGCAGTTGTAAATCAATTTAGGCTAACGTTATCGGGGGTGAGCGAATACTATTCTTCCGATCCCAAAAAGAGTTTTGAATACTTCAATGCCGCGTTGAAAGTCAGTCATCCCGATTTTGCGCCGGAGCAATACGATCAGTTTCGATACTTCGAGTTTGAATCCAGAATTTTGCTCATGATTGCCGTTTCGCTCTCCGAACTACCCGATTTAAGTAATCGTATTCTGCTTTTCTGCCTGGAACACTTAAATGATGACCTTCATGCCACGATTTACGAGAAGTACTTGCGAGTAAAAATTTACTTCAACTTATCTTATAATTACCACATTATGGATGATGACCAAAACGCCTTAATAAGCGCCAACAAGGGCATTGAGTATTGTAACAAATACTATCTCTCTTATTCCCTCGGACCTTTGCTGTACCGGAAAGGAATCGCGGAATTTTTGCTGGGAGTCCCCAATTATCTGCAAAGCCTGCAAGCGGCTATTCTAATGCTTGACATTCAAAACGCTGGTGAACTGGCGGAAAAATACAAAACCATTACTAAGGAGAATTACGGAATTATCCTCTGAGGGTCTCGCCGCCTATTTTACAGGCCATTCCTCCGCCAGCATGGCATACAAGTATGTATCAGTCCAAAGCGGATTACCTTTGGCATCACGCTTAAAGAACTTATGTTTGATGAAGTGACCTTCTCTGCGCAGGCCCAACCTTTCAAGCAGCCGCCAGGAGGGCGTGTTTTCGGGATTGCACATGGCGGCAATCCGGCGGACATGCATTTTTGTAAACCCGTGCTCCATAATGGCCTGACAGCTTTCTGTGGCGTAACCTTGGCCCTGATAACGCGGGTTAAGTACATACCCGAGGCTCCAACACATGAAATCGGGCGGGTTTTGCTGCTGAAAGTAAATGTTGCCGATCAGTTTGCCGGCGGCTTGGGCGATTGGATCAACCTCTCCCCCGCGCTCCTTCAGGCAGATCGCCCAGAAAAACTCCTGATTCGCCCGGCTGATGGCCGCCTGCTTACACTCCTCTTCCGTAAAAGCACCATAGGGCTCGTATCTGACCACTGCTTCATCCGAAAGGTACTCATATAAATCCTGCCAGTCATCTTTATGGAATCTTCTTAAGATCAATCGATCGGTTTCCAGCACTGCACAATCACCTCTCCCGTCACCATCAAAATATTCGCAAGCGGACTATTACCTTCATAGTCAGACAAATCTCTTTGCGTAGTTGAAATGTAATGCAGCTCATTTGACATCCGGTCGGTAAAATACTTTATCCAGATTGAGATTTAATCCCGGAAACTCTGGATGAATAAACTCATCTCCCGGTCCTCCCGTAAATACCAAGAGATAGTTCCCTTCCTTAAGCAGAAAGGCTTCTAATAAGTTCTCTTCTGGATCTGCCAACCAGTAGTGGAGAATCCCCGACTTACGGTAAATCTCCATCTTTTGCAGCCGGTCTTTACGCCGGTCGGAAGGAGACATAATCTCCACTATCAGATCACACGCACCGTCAACTCGCTCTTTGCGCATAATACCTTTCCTGTTGCCGGATACAAATAAAATATCAGGTTGTACCACATTCTTATTAGACAAAGTAACATCCAAAGGCGCATAAAAGAGTTCGCCTTCGGGATCAAATTGATCGAAATACTTTTTCAACTCATATCCCAGCTCACGGGATACTCGTTGGTGTTGCATTGATGGTGACGGTTCTTTGACCAGAAATCCTTCCAGAATTTCATATCGGTAGCCCGGTTCGTCCGGGATTTCCAAATAATCTTCATATGAATATCCACCCTGTTTGGCATATATCGGTCTTTCTTCTTTAATAAGATCATCTCTATGGGCCAAAGCAGACAATACTGCTTCCTTTTTATACCGGTATTGCTTTTCCCCCAATTCTACAACGGGTATTTTTCTCTGGCGTGTATATCGCCAAATGGTTTCCACCGACAGATTTAAGACCTCGGCCAGTTCATGAGCAGTAAGTAGTTTCTCCATGAATTAATCACCTCGCTCACATCGTACAACCATAAACAACTATTGTCAACTATACACAACTATTCGTCTGATTCATCCCAAGCCGATATTGAGGATTTTACGAATAAGAAATGCATTGATGCGGAGTGCCCTCGGCCACAATATTGAGATTTACGCTGAACATAAGGCAGTGGTACTTTTTCTTTCCCAACCTGTTTGTGTTAAAATTAATCTGCGGATTAAAACCCGGGAGGTGAAGCTTTTGGACGAAGCCAAAAGAACATTGGATCAGCTGGAAGCTGCCAATGGTGAGGAACACCAGTTAATGATGCGACGATTAGAACTCATTATCATGTAACTTAAAAAACTCACGATATATACGCACATTCTCCAATTCTGTCCATCGTTTTATATCTACGGGATTTTGGTCAAGGTCATATATTTTCGCGTTCGGGATAGCTAATAAAAATGGTGAGTGTGTAGATATAATGAACTGGCATCCGAAAAAACGTGCCGCGTTGAAAATGTACTCCGCCAATTCCATCTGGCGTTTCGGAGAGAGACTGTTTTCCGGCTCGTCCAAGATATAAAGCCCATCTTCATCAATTTTTTGAGTAAAATACATATAGGCACTTTCGCCGTTTGAATATTCTCTTACATTATCAATCAATTCGCTCCTGACAAATTTCGACTGGGTTTTATTGCGTGCCTTATTGAGTTTTTTTAACCGTTCATAATCATCGAGTGATTTAAACTGGTATTCTGAATGCTTAACATCGATATACTCCTGGAAAATTTCTTCCCTTTTTTGATCGATTCCCTCATTCAGGGTGCGTATATTTAATATGTAATCAAATACGTCGTCACTTGTGATTATTCTGCTGTTCGCCGGAATTTTGGTTTCCAGATTATATCTGCATAAGTTAACATAATCGGGGAAGAAATTCGACTTATTATAAATTGAGTCGCGTTGAATTTGCAATTTTTCCGCTATCACATTCAACGCGGTTGACTTGCCCGACCCATTTCCCCCATATAAAATAGTCACCGGCTCAAAATCAATTCTCTCGAAATAATGAGCGGATAGTATTTTAAACGGATAAAATGAATCGTAGCATGTTCTTAATATCGTGTAAATGAAACTTGTTTCTTTATCTGCATCAGGGAATGTGAAATAATCTAAATAAATCATGGTATATCCTTTCATATCGAGATGTCCGGCAATGCTACGATAGGGTATTCCCGCAATGGCTGCAGAAGTTGGCGGTCTTGCCCACCCGGCGCCCGCAATCCGGACAAACGCGCTGCGCCGCCGTAACCGTCTGCGTACCACCTTGCGCCGTCTTCTTTACATCTCCAATCGTCTCCATGCTATAGATCCCGGTGCCGGGAATCGAGACAGTCCTCCGGACTTTGCCCTTCGGGCTGAGGCTCATACGGAAACCGGGCACGCCGGCGCTCACGCCGATACCGCTCTTACTGAGGTTTACTTTGAACAGCTTACCCAGGGAAAAGCTTTTGCGAAATCTTAAGGCCATGATGGCACCTCCCTCTGATAAACTCAATCCATTTTTGATGCTGAGCTAAGCAATAGCATTTTTCAAGTGCGCCGAAGGCTGCCCAACCCACATCAAATCCAGGCTATGTAGTGCGCGGGTCACACCCACATACAACAGCTGACCGTCCAGCTCGGTATCGCAGTAAGTCTGCGCATCCGTCCCGATGAGAATGACGGCGTCAAACTCAAGACCCTTGGCTTCAGCGATGGCATAGGCGTAGATTTGGCCGGTCGGCACTTCCGCCTCGATGCTCTCGCTAATGGGATGGTCCGGGAGCAACTGCCGCAGTGTTTCCAAGGCCTGCTCTTTGATGCGCTCTGATTTGAAGATCAAGGCTATACTGGCAAAGCCAGCCCCCGATTCGGCCAGCTCCCGGGCACGCCGCGCCGCCGTCTGGTACATTTCTTCCTCAGTCTGTGCTTTAGTGAAGCCGGGCCTAGCCCCGTCACGCTGGAATGGCTCCGCTAACACGGTCTGGTCCCCCCGCGCATTCTTGAGGATCTCATTGGCGAGCTTCATAATCTGCTGGGTGGATCGATAAGTGGTATTGATGCTTTCGACCTTGAACCCACAGTCTGCCATCAGCGGCTCCAGTTCAGACCATTTGCGAATGCCGCGGTAGGAGTAGATACTCTGTGCCATATCGCCGAGAATGGTCATGGAACAATCGCGACTGTGCTTTTTCAGAATAGCATATTGCAGATAGGAAAAGTCCTGCCCTTCGTCAATGAGAATATGATCAAATTTTGCGGATTTGAATCCCTGATAATTGTGGTACAGGTAAAGAATTGCCGCCACATCTTCGGCTTCGATCATCAGCGGGGCGTATTTGGTGAGCGGCAACAGACTCATCTCTTCTTTAGTCAAGACGTCGGCGTCTGTCAGGACTGGATCATTCAGCTGCTTCAGGAGTTGCTCGTCTTTGCACAGATCATAATAATCTGAGACGGCGTCGAGCCGCGGCCAGCAGCTATTCAAGATGCGCCCCACCTGTTTGGATAAGGTCCGATGCGCATCCGCCTCCAGGGTTTCATCCCACTCAATAGCCTGAATGCCAGATAATTCGCGGTATTTTTGCTTAGCCTGGGTCAGCAGCCGGCCATGCAATTGACGGCGGTCGCTAGCGACGGAAGCATGATAATGCCGGGTATCCGTGTACATCTGCTTGACTTCCTCTACGCTGAAGGTCACGCTGATGCCGCGCGGGCCCTCAAGGGTGAGCCCCTCCGGCGGCATGTCAAAAATGTTGCGGCGGTGTTCGATGTATCTGTCCAGCAGTTGCTGCATCTTGCGGCTGCCTTTGAGATTGGCTCTCTTAAATTCCTGTACCCGTATTTCTCGATCAATGGCGGCATCGAGCACGATGCTGTTGACAGTATCGCAGATCGCATATTTTTCGTTGAGACCCATGTATTCTAAAGCCCAGTCAGCAAAGGTTGTTTGCCTGATATTTTTCTTAGCCAGTTCGGGGAGTAAATGCGCGGTAAACTGCAAGAAATCGTGATTTGGTCCGAAAATGATCATGCGTTCGGCGTTGAAGCGCGCGTGGTCTGCGGGGTATAACAGATAAGACAAACGAAAATAGCCGATGGAGGTCTTGCCGCTACCTGCCACGCCGTTGATCACCAGCACACCGTCGGCCGGTAGTCGCGCCAGTTCATCCTGCCGCTGGCGTATGGAGTTCACGAAGTTACGCAGATGTGTCTGTCCAGGGCTTTCGAGAATGCGTCTCAAATAGTCGTCTGGATCAATGACTGCCTGCGGTACATCGGCGCGGTTGTCAAAGACGTCATCGATCTTCTGCAGGGTACCCTGCTCGATGGCGAGGTGCCTGATTAGTTCAACATCACCGGAGACTTGACCGCCCGGGGCGGGGTAGCTGACTCGGCCGCCCGCTTGCCGGCTCATCAGTCTGCCGATGGGGGCGCGCACGTCGTACACTTCATAGGTGCCCAGGTCCAGCGCCTGCATGCCGAAATACAGGGTGCGCGGCGCTTGGCCATCCTCTTGAAAGTCGATGCGCCCAAAATACGGGCTGGGCTTGGCCTCCCGGTGCGTGGCGAGGCGCTCTTCCCAATGCTCCTTGACTCTGGCATCCGTTTCGGCATCAGCGCCACCGGCCTGCTTATGCTCCAGATTGGCAGCAATGTAATCATCAATCGCCTGTTGTGTTTCTGACAAGTGCGTTTTTTCAATGGGGTACTCCGGATGACGTTCAGCTTCCAAATCTCTCAGCCTCCCCGCTGC
>ENA-UOOI01000958-UOOI01000958.1-fermentation-metagenome-genome-assembly--contig:-NODE-958-length-33171-cov-102.004801_pt1 | contig 33171 bp, 43 predicted proteins | sample MGYA00245779_ERZ724027 | MGnify/ENA primary metagenome ERZ724027 (study PRJEB28704, sample SAMN03018318) | fermentation metagenome | biome: anthropogenic terrestrial biome; feature: soil...
GGTTCTGAGAGAGGAAAAACTCGGGATTAGCTACCCTGAGTTTACCTACTCACTTGAAATTGGGCGGCTACCATCTGAAAAACCTCGAATATTAAAGGAAAAAATGATTGCATAATAATAATTAATTATTATTGACAACTTTATATTTAACAATTACAATTACATTAAAGTTTGAAATTAGAGGTGAATTAAATGGAAGAAAAAGAAAATACTGTTATTTTGACAGATGAAGATGGCGTAGATAGTGAATTTGAAATTGTGACTATATTAAACGTAGATAATCATGAGTACTGTGTACTTTACCCCACAGATTCAGATGATGAGGATGCTGTTGTTTTAAAGCTTATTCAGGATGATAAGGGTGATGATATGCTTACTGAAATTGAAGATGATGATGAATTTGAAAAAGTTGCAGAGGCTTATGACGAGTGGGCTGAAGAAAATGAGGAATATGGGGAGTATCCTGATGAAGACGAGGACACTGATGATGATGAAGAATAGGATATACTAAGGTATATCCTATTCTTTATTTTAAATAAAATAGCAGTTTCAATTGGATTTCACTTGACAATTAGTGAGAATATCATTAAACTTATTAATGACATATTATATCAGGTGATTCTTGGGCGCAGATGGAGTTCTCTTAAAAAGCACTTCTCTCCATCTAAGTCATAGAATAACTATAATAATATTTGCTCTCTACCTTGAAGAGGATGGAGGAATTGTGCACGTGTAGTCCGTATGAAAATCGGGGGAGGTGTAACAATGGGCGAAAAAATGCTTGTAGATTCTGAAAAATTAAAAAAGAAGATGAAAGCAGAAGGTTATAAGTTAACACCTCAAAGAAGAGCTGTATTAGATGTAATAATAGATAATGAAGGCAAACACCTTTCTACCGAAGAAATATATGAGGCTGTAAAAAAGGACTGTCCTGAGATAGGGCTTGCCACAGTTTATAGGACGCTGCTTTTATTGGAAAAATTGAATGTAGTTTGCAAAATGAACTTTGATGATGGTTATAATAGATTTGAGCTAATTCACAATTCGGAATTTCATCAACATCATCATTTAGTTTGTATAAACTGCGGAAGCGTACAGGAGGTCAGGGCCGATTTACTTGATAATCTTGAAAAGGAAATAGAGGATAAATATGATTTCAAAATTACAAATCATAACGTTAAATTTTATGGATACTGTAAAAAGTGTAAAGAGATGCTAAAAATTTAAGCAATTAAACAATATCTTATTTCTATGGCATTGATCCTGCTTTTCCAGGGTGAATGCCATAGAGTTTTTTTGGAATAGTTTGAAATATATTGAGGCATATTAAAATAAATATTGTTGATATTATGTATACATATAAGTATAATAGCATTATTGGTGTTTGTTCGGATTTTATAATGAAAACAGTGAAAGGAGGGGCAAATTTGGGAAAAAAGGACAAAGTAAAAGTTATACCTTTAGGCGGCGTAGGAGAAATTGGTAAGAATATGACTGTTATAGAATATAAAAATGAAATAATAGTTATAGATTGCGGTCTTATGTTTCCTGGAGAAGAAATGCTTGGGGTAGATATAGTAATTCCTGATATAACCTACCTGTTAAAGCATAAGGAAAAAGTAAAAGCTATTGTATTAACTCATGGCCATGAAGATCATATAGGAGCACTGCCCTATGTTTTAAAACAGTTGAATGTTCCTGTTTACGGAACAAGACTTACCCTTGGGATAGTAGAAACTAAACTAAAAGAACATAATCTTTTAGATAAGGCAGACCTTAGAGTTGTAAAACCGGGTGATACGATTACTTTTAATGAATTAAAGGTGGAATTTATTAGAAATAGCCATAGTATTGCTGATTCATGTGCAATTGCTATCCATACGCCAGTTGGAACTATCGTTCACACAGGTGATTTTAAAATAGATTATACTCCTATTGATGGTGAAGTTATGGATTTTGCAAGATTTGCTGAGCTTGGGAAAGAAGGAGTTCTCCTTATGCTTGCAGATAGCACTAATGTAGAAAGACCAGGATATACTATGTCAGAAAAAACTGTTGGTGAGACTTTTGATAAAATATTTAGTGAAGCAAAACATAGAATAATTGTAGCTACTTTTGCTTCAAATGTTCATAGAATTCAACAGGTTATTGATGCAGCAGCTAAGTATCATAGAAAGATAGCAGTTTGCGGCAGAAGTATTGAAAATATTACTGAGGTAGCAGTTGAGCTTGGGTATCTTAAGATACCGGAAGGAATGTTAGTTGATATAGATAATATAGATAAAGTACCAAAAAATAAATTAGTCATAATTACAACCGGAAGCCAAGGAGAGCCGATGTCTGCTCTTGCCAGAATGGCTGCGTCAGAGCATAAAAAGGTTGAAATTATAAAGGATGATTTAATAATAATATCAGCTAATCCTATACCTGGTAATGAAAAATTAGTTTCAAAAGTAATCAATCAATTATTTAAAAAGGGAGCAAATGTTATTTATGAATCCCTTGCTGAAGTGCATGTATCAGGACATGCTTGTCAGGAAGAATTAAAGCTTATGCACACATTAGTTAAACCTAAATATTTTATGCCCGTACATGGTGAATACCGTCATTTAAAGCAGCATGCACTTTTAGCTCAAAAGCTTGGAATGGATGAAAGCCATATTTTTATAGCTGACATTGGTCAAGTTCTTGAAATTTCTAAAGATGGTGCAAGATTTAATGGAAGTGTTCCTTCAGGCCAGGTATTAGTTGATGGGCTTGGAGTAGGTGATGTAGGAAACATTGTGCTAAGGGATAGAAAGCATTTATCTCAGGATGGAATATTAACAGTTGTGGTTACTATTGAAAAAAAGACTGGAACTGTTATTGCAGGACCTGATATTATATCAAGAGGTTTTGTTTATGTGAGAGAATCAGAGGACTTAATGGATGAGGCAAAAGAAGTGGTTAAAAAATCACTGGACAAATGTCTTGGAAATCAAATATCAGAATGGGCACCAATAAAAACAAACATTAAGGATGATTTAAGAGAATTCCTTTATGAAAAAACTAAGCGAAAACCAATGATTCTTCCAATAATAATGGAAATATAATATAGTGTTTTAAAAGTCTAAATTAAAATTAATATTGAAAAATAATGCTTAATGTGATAAAAATAAGATAAGAGAAGTGGGGTGGTTAAATGAATAATATTTATGATAAAGCTAATGAATTAGCTAGTGCCCTAAAGGAATCACCAGAGATAATAAACTATAAAAAGCAATTGGAAAAAATCAATGCAAACCCGAGCAATAAAAAAATGGTAGATGATCTTAGAAAGCAGCAGCTAGAAATATATTCTATGCAAGTACAGGGAATAGAGCCACCGCAGGAAAAGATAGAAAAATTACAGAGTTTATGGAGCGTTATTAATTTAAATCCGGATGTAAGAGAATATATGGAAGCAGAAATGAAGTTTTCAACTCTTTGGAAAGATCTAATGAAAATACTTAGTGACGCAATTGGAGTAGATTTGTCATTAGATGATGAAGATAATAAATAGTAGGAGTTTAAAATGGATGATAAAGAAACAAAGACGATGGTTAAATCTGGAGTAATTGCTGCTATATATTTTGTTTTAACTATTGTTTTTGGCGAAAAAAGTTTTGGACCAATACAATTTAGAATATCTGAAGCTATGACAATACTACCATTCTATGAACCTGCAGCAGTACCGGGCCTTTTTGTGGGATGCTTTATTGCAAATATATTTGGAGGCCTTGGACCTATTGATATTTTTTGCGGAAGTTTAACAACGCTTTTAGCTGCATATTTAACTTCAAAAATGCCTAATAAATATTTAGCGACACTGCCGCCAATATTATTAAATTCTTTTATTATACCTATATGGGTAAGTAAGGCATCAAATATGCCATATATTGCTGTGATGAGCAGTATTTGCTTTAGTGAATTTATATCTGTTGGTGTTTTCGGCTTAATTTTATCTGTGGTTTTTGAAAGAGTATATAAGAATAAGAACCATTAATACATTTATCAACAAATATTTCTTTTATTTGACTAAAATATATATGATTTATTGACATTTTAGATTTAATTGCTTAAAATTAAAATGGTTTAATAGGATATCATAAAAGGATATCCTATTATTTTTGATTTAAACTTGTGTTAAACTACATTGGAGGTTTTATAATGAATAACTTTGTAAGAGATGATATACGAAATGTGGCAATAATTGCCCATGTTGACCATGGCAAGACGACATTGGTAGATGGACTTTTAAAGCAAAGCGGAGTTTTTAGAAGTAATGAAAAGGTTGAAGAAAGGGTAATGGATTCAAATGACCTTGAGAGAGAAAGGGGCATTACAATATTATCTAAGAATACATCTGTATTTTATAATAATGTTAAGATAAATATTGTTGACACACCGGGACATGCAGACTTTGGCGGAGAAGTTGAACGAGTGCTAAAAATGGTTGATGGAGTACTTTTGCTTGTAGATGCTGCAGAAGGGCCTATGCCTCAGACAAGATTTGTTCTTAAAAAAGCATTAGAATTAAAGTTAAAGCCTATTGTTGTAATTAATAAAATTGATAAACCGGATGCAAGAAGCAATGAAGTTATTGATGAGGTATTTGATCTTTTTATTGACCTTGGTGCAAGCGAAGACCAATTAGATTTTCCAATAATTTATTGCTCTGCAAGGGACGGAATTGCTAAATACAATTTAGATGATGAATCAGATAACCTTAAACCCCTGTTTGATACAATTATTAACTACATTCCTGCACCAGAAGGTCACATTGATGAACCACTGCAGATGCTTGTAACAACTATTGATTCAAATGATTATGTAGGAAGAATAGCTGTTGGAAAGATTGAAAGAGGAGCAATTAAAAAAGGACAAAACGTTGTTGTATGTGGTAAAGATGGTGAAAAAAGACAAGGAAAAGTAGTAAATTTATATAATTTCTCAGGACTTAAAAAAGTTGATATTGATGAAGCGAAATTAGGGGAAATTGTTGCAGTATCTGGAATACCTGATATAAACATCGGGGAAACAATAGCTGATGAATTTAATCCGGAACCACTTCCATTTGTGGCCATAGATGAGCCTACAATCTCAATGACTTTCCTTGTAAATGACAGTCCTTTTGCAGGACAGGAGGGGACTTATGTTACCTCAAGACATTTAAGAGACAGATTAATGAAGGAGCTTGAAACAAATGTAAGCCTAAGAGTTGAAGAAACAGATAGTACTGATGCTTTTGAAGTTTCAGGAAGAGGAGAACTTCATCTTTCAATTCTTATAGAAACTATGAGGAGAGAGGGTTATGAATTCCAAGTTTCTAAGCCAAGAGTTATTTATAAAGAAATTAATGGAGTAAAGAATGAACCAATGGAACTTTTAACTATTGATGTTCCTGAAGAATATGTAGGTGCTGTAATTGAAAAGATTGGGCCAAGAAAAGGCGAAATGAAGAATATGCATCCTGCAATAAATGGATATGCAAGACTTGAATTTAAAATCCCAGCAAGAGGCCTTATTGGTTACAGAAATGAATTTATGACTGACACTAAGGGTAATGGTATAATGAATCATATATTTGCAGGCTATGAACCTTATAAGGGTGATATTTCAGATAGAACTAGAGGATCATTAGTAGCTTATGAAGCTGGTGAATCAATAACTTATGGCCTTTTCAATGCACAAGAAAGAGGTTCTTTGTTTATTGGCCCTGGAGTTCCAGTTTATGAAGGCATGATTGTAGGTCTTTGTTCAAGGGATGAGGATATTGAAGTCAATGTTTGTAAGAAAAAGCATGTAAGTAACATGAGAACATCAAGTTCAGACGAAACTTTAAGGCTTGTACCACCAATTCAAATGTCTTTGGAGCAATGTCTTGAATTTATTACAAATGATGAACTTGTTGAAGTTACTCCTAAAAATATAAGAATGAGAAAAAAGGTACTTGATACAGCAACTAGAAAAAAAGAAATTTCGCGCCAAAAAACAAAAAATAATTAGTTTTTTAGTAAAAGTTGTGTATAATATATTTATATTGATAATTAAAATTAGGTATATTAATCTGCTATAGGCTAATTGGCATACTTCTAAAGTACGCCAATCATAATAATTTAATCAGATGGAAAACCATCTGATTAAATTATATTTGAATAAACATGGGGGATTTTTATGTTTAATAGAATTAATAAAACAATAGCCATTGTTATATTTTGTGCTTTTATGGCGCTATTGATTTCTATTCCATTTATTATGTATAATAAATTCTTAAATACGCCTACTTCAAAAAAGAATAAAGAAGTACAACTCAAAGTGGACTTAGGAGCTACAAGCGATTCAGTCATTAAAAATCTTTATGATGCAGGCCTTGTCAGCAATAAAGTTTTTTCTAAAATATATTTAAAAAAGAATGGATTAGATAAAAAATTAATGGAAGGTGTATATGTTTTTAATACTTCTATGAAGCCTAGGGATATATTTGATAAGCTAATTAATGGGAAAGTAGATAAGGGTATTCGAAATGTTACAATTCCTGAAGGATATACGGTAAAGCAAATTGCTGATAAGCTTTTAAAAGACGGTGTAATTAAGGATAAAGAAAAATTTATAAATGAAACTAAGAATGGAAAATTTGATTACGAATTTTTAAAAGATATTCCTAAAGATAGGCCATCACCGCTGGAAGGCTATTTATTCCCTGATACATATGATTTTTCAAAGGACACTAATGAACATGAAATAATTGATAAAATGTTAAAAAGATTTGATGAAGTTTATAAAAAAACTTTAAAAGGTAAAACGAATAAAAACATGACTCCTGATGATGTAGTGATATTAGCATCTATTGTTGAAGGAGAAGCTAAACTTGATAGTGAAAGAGATATTATTGCAGGAGTATTTATGAACAGATTAAAGATGAACCAAAAGCTTGAATCTTGTGCTACAGTTCAATATGCACTAGAGCTTAATACAGGCAGCCGTAAGGATGTATTATATAATAAGGATCTACAAGTCAATTCTCCTTATAATACATATAAAGTTGGGGGGCTGCCAGCAGGTCCTATATGTAATCCTGGACAAAAATCCATTGAAGCTGCATTAAACCCTGCAAATGTAGATTATTTATATTTTGTAGCTAAGGGCGATGGCAGTCATTATTTTACAAAGGACTATGATGATTTTTTGAAATTCCAAAAAAATTTAAAACATTGATTTTTTTAATAGGGATAAAATATTAATACATGGAGAATTCCATGTATTAATTTTGTGTATATATTATATTTTGGGAGGTTGTTTATGAGTAATATTGCCCATGATTATATAGAAGATTATATAAGACAGTTAATTCCTGAAAAGCCTTTAAATATAAAAGGGCTTGAAAAATATGCAAGTGAAAATAATGTTCCCATTATACGTCCGGAGGTAGCCCAATTTTTAACTGTATTGATTAAAGCATGTGGCGTAAAGAGAATACTTGAAGTTGGGACAGCAATTGGATATTCTTCAATCATAATGGCTCAAGCTGCTGGTGAGGGCTGTAAGATAATTACTATTGAAAAATCAGATGAGATGTGCGAAAAGGCATTAGATAATATAAGGGAATTTGGATATGAAGAAAAAATTGAAGTAGTAAAAGGCGATGCAATGGATGTACTAAACAATATACAGGGAAGTTTTGATATGGTTTTTTTAGATGCAGCCAAAGGGCATTATGATCACTTTCTTCCTATGTGTCTTGAACATCTTAAAATTAATGGAATTTTAGTTTCTGATAACGCATTATTTAGAGGCATGGTTGCAAATAATAACCTTTTAGTTAGAAGAAAGATTACTATTGTAAAAAGAATGAGAAAATATTTAAAACATATTTCAAGTATGGATGAACTTGAGACTTCCCTTTTACCATTAGGAGATGGTGTTGCATTAAGCTGCAAAATTAAGGAGGTTGAACATGATGCAAAAGATTGAGATTTTAGCTCCGGCTGGAAATTTAGAAAAACTTAAGTTTGCAATTATTTATGGGGCAGATGCTGTTTATATTGGTGGAGAAGCTTATGGGCTTAGAGCTTTCGCAGATAATTTTGATTCTCAGGATATGAAGGAAGGTATTTCTTTTGCTCATGAAAGAGGAAAGAAGGTATATGTCACTGTAAATATTTTTCCTCACAATGCTGATTTAAAAGGTCTCCCTGAATATATAAAATTTCTTAAGGATATAGGAACAGATGCTGTTATTGTTTCAGATTTAGGAGTTTTTTCAATAGTAAGAGAGGTGGCCCCTGATCTTGAAATCCATATAAGCACTCAGGCTAACAATGTTAATTATAAATCTGCACAGATGTGGTATAAACTTGGAGCTAAAAGAATTGTTTTAGCAAGGGAATTATCCCTTAAGGAAATAAAAGAGATAAGGGATAACATTCCAAATGATATGGACTTAGAAGTATTTGTACATGGGTCAATGTGCATATCCTATTCTGGAAGATGCTTGTTGTCAAACTATATGACTTACAGGGATGCTAATCGTGGAATGTGTGCCCATCCATGCAGATATAAATATTATCTTATGGAGGAGAAGAGACCAGGACAGTATTTTCCTGTTTTTGAAGATGAACAGGGTACGTATATAATGAATTCCTATGATTTATGTATGATTGATCATATACCAGAGCTTGTAGATTCAGGCATAACAAGCTTTAAAATTGAAGGAAGAATGAAAAGCGCATATTATGTAGCCACTGTAGTGAAGGCTTATAGACAGGCTTTAGATGCTTATTCAGCTGATAAGGAAAATTATAAGGTAAATCCTAAATGGATGGAGGAAGTTTCAAAATCGAGCCATAGGGATTTTTCAACAGGTTTTTATTTTGGAAAACCAAATAAACAAATCTATGAAAATTCATCTTATATTAGAACACATGATATCGTAGGGATTGTAAAAGAATATGATCCTATAACAAAAATAGCAGTTATTGAGCAAAGAAATAAGGTTTTTAAAAATGATGAAGTTGAAGTTTTAACCTATGATGGAGATAATTTTAATATAAAACTTGATGAGATTTGTGATATGGATGGAAACTTTATTGACTCCACACCGCATCCTCAAATGCTTTATAAGATAAAAGCTGATAAAATTTTAAAGCCATATTACATGTTGGTAAGAAAAAAAGATGATTAGTAATTCAGAAAGGGGTGCATTAATGAGAAAGCCAATTTTAATTGGAATAACTGGGGGGACAGGTTCAGGGAAAAGTACAGTTGCAAAGGAAATATGCAGTGGACTTCCTAAGAAAAGCATTTGCGTAATTGAGCAGGATTCATACTATAAAGATCAAGGGAGTATGCCTTTTGAAGAAAGAGTTAAAACTAATTATGATCATCCCGATGCATTTGACACTGAGCTTATGGTAGCTCAGCTCAAGGATTTGATTGATGGAAAGCCTATACAAAAACCTATATATGACTTTGAAAAGCATACAAGAAAAAAAGAAACTATTTATGTTGAACCTAAAAATATTATTATTGTTGAAGGAATTATGATTCTTGTTGAACCACAGGTAAGGGAATTATTTGATATAAAAATTTTTGTTGATACAGATGCTGATCTTAGGATTATTAGAAGGATACAGCGGGATATAAAGGAAAGAGGAAGAACCATTGATTCTGTAATTAACCAGTATGTAAATGTTGTAAGACCAATGCACCTGCAGTTTGTTGAGCCAACAAAGCGATATGCAGATATAATAATACCTGAAGGCGGATATAATAAAGTCGCAATAGATATAATTCTTGCCAAGATAAAGGAAATAATAGCCAAGGGCGAAGAAGAAGTTGAGGAGTGATCCCAACTTCTTTAATTATATTTATATAATATATATAAATCACATGAGGAATATGGTAAAATAATATTACATCTCTTTATTCCCTGATGCACATTAGCCCTTAACCTTACATATTATGATTATATGCCCATATTGGGGGTGAGGGTGTGCTATTGCTATTTCAGGCTATTAATTTTTTCAATGATACTGTTTTTTTTGCAGGATATTTAACCAATGGAGGTTCCTTTCCGCAGCCTTTAACTGAGGAAGAAGAAAAAGAACTTTTTAAACAGTATTGGGCTGGAGACGAATCTTCTAAAAATGAATTGATTATTAGAAATTTAAGATTGGTTGCACATATAATAAAAAAATTCAATCCACCCAGCAAGGATGCTGATGACCTTATATCTATTGGAACAGTAGGATTAATTAAAGCAATTGAAAGCTTTGATTATAATAAAGGAAGTAGGCTTGCTACTTTTGCAGCAAAATGTATTGAAAATGAAATATTAATGTATGTAAGATCCTGCAAAAAAATAAAATCAGAAGTTTTTTTACAAGATCCTATTGGCATTGATCGCGAGGGCAATGAAATTTGTTTACTTGACGTTTTGGGTACTGATAGTGACTCAGTTTTAGATGAAGTTGAAAATAAAATATCTGAAAAAAAACTTTATATACTTATAGATGAAGTGCTTGAGGGTAAGGAAAAAATAATTATACAGCTTAGATATGGTCTTATTGGGGAACCTCAAACACAAAGGGAAATTGCTAAAATGTTAGGGATATCAAGATCTTATGTTTCGAGAATAGAAAAAAAAGCTCTAAAAAAATTAGCAAAGCAAATTCAGTAAATTAGCAAAGCAAATTCAGTGGGGGCTACTGCAAAATAGTCCTCACTTACTTTTTTGTTCACTTCGATATTCTAAGGTAAAAGATGGTGGGGAACGATCTTGACCGCTCCTCTGGGCAATGATCAGAATCTAGGGGGCGGAACGGTCAAGACCGTTTCCTACAGCTTCTCTGCCATTTCCCACCTAAGAGCTTCTATTTGCTCACTCTATGTTCATTCCATGTATTTTTCTTATCTCCACTGTCTTTGTTTTATAATCAAGTTCCTTTTTACGTATAAAATTGCTATAAGTGGAGATAAATTAAATATAATAATGAAATGAAAGGAAAATGTAACTTTGAATGAGGTTAAATTAGGGGAGCTATTAATTAAGGAAGGTAAAGTTACTGAAAAACAAATAATAGATGCATTAGAAAAACAAAAAATATGTGATAAAAAAATTGATGAAATATTAATTGAAGATAATATTGTGAAAGATGTTGACATAGCAAAAGCTTTACAAAAATTGATTGGAATAAAATATAGCATGTACAGTTTTGAAGATATTGACATTGAAGCAGCAGTATTAATTCCTGAAATTATCGCCAAGAGATATGATTTAGTTCCTGTTGCATTTAATGGTGGTAAATTAGTTGTATTAATGAAAGATCCATTAAATATAAAAGGAATTGATGATGTAAATTTGACTACTGGCTATGAAGTTGAACCTGTAATAGGAACTAAGAAGAATATTAAAAATTTGATTGAGAGGGTGTTTTCTGAAAAGAGGTTAAAAAGCGCTGCAAACCAATTGATTAAAGAGCAGGATGAAAAAATTTTAGAATCTGATGATACTATGTCATTGAACGACTCTCCCGCTGTTAAATTAGTTGATTCAATAATTAAAAGGGCTATTGGGTTAGAAGCCAGCGATATACATATTGAGCCTTATGAAAAAGATGTGAGAATTCGTTATAGAATCAATGGCGAACTTTGTGATGTTTTACATATTCCAATAAATACATATGACCCCATAGTAAAAAGAATTAAAATTTTAAGTGATATGGATATAACTAAAAAGTGGGTTCCACAGGATGGCAGAATGATTTATTATATTAATAATGATAAAATAGATTTGAGAATATCTATTTTACCAACGGTTTTTGGCGAAAAAATTGTAATAAGGATTCTTAATAACGCCTTAGAAGTTTCAGATATAAAATATACAGGCATGGGCGAATTTGAACTGAAGCTTTTAAATAAAATTCTTTTGCAAAAAAATGGTCTGCTACTCATAACAGGGCCAACAGGCAGTGGAAAATCCACAACAATGCATACTATTTTAAAAACTTTAAATAGTGATACTAAAAATATAGTTACTATTGAACAACCAGTAGAGTATTTAACTTATGGAATTAATCAAGTTAATGTAAACAATAATTCGGGAATTGATTTTTCTACAGGTTTAAGAGCAATATTAAGGCAGGATCCAGATATAATTATGATTGGTGAAATAAGAGATTCTGAAACTGCGGAAATAGCTGCAAGATCTGCTATTACTGGTCACTTAGTATTAAGCACTCTTCATACAACTGACTCATCTTCAGCAATTATACGACTTATTGATATGGGTATTCCTTCTTACATGGTTTCAGCGTGCCTTAGTGGTATAATTGCACAAAGGCTTGTAAAGACAATATGCCCATATTGCAAAAAAGAGTACCCTTCTTCTGAGTATGAAAGAAATATGTTGAATAATGTAAATGAAAATTCTATACTATATAGTGGGATTGGGTGTAAATATTGCAACTATACTGGATATAAGGGAAGAACAGGAATCTTTGAAATAATGACAATCAATAATGAAATTAGAAACTATATTAATTCAGGTATGGATAGTGAATATATAAAACAAAAAAGTATAAATAATGGTATGCGAACGCTAAAAGATAGTTGTATAAATCTTGTTTTAAACGGTATTACAAGCTTTGATGAGATGATGAAGGTTATGTATTTTGAAGATAAAGGGGGATAAAAGATGATAACTTTTGAAGATTTATTAAAAAAGGCTTCTGAAATGAACGCATCAGATGTGCACTTAACTGTTGGAATACCACCAATCATGAGAATAAATGGGAATTTAGTACCTTTTGGAGAAGATAAATTTACACCCAAGGAAATAGAAAAATGTGTAAAAGAAATTTTAAATGAAGATCAGCTTGATAAATATAACGAATTTGGAGAAATTGATTTATCCTATTCACTAAACGGTGTTGGAAGGTTTAGAATTAATATTTTTAGACAAAGGGGCAGCAGTGCAATTGCATTGAGAACAGTACCACTGCAAGTGCCAACATTAGATAAACTTGGAATGCCTCAGATTATTAAGGATTTAACTAAAAAGACAAGGGGACTAATATTGGTTACAGGGCCTACTGGAAGCGGAAAATCAACGACTCTTGCAGCAATGATTAACGAAATAAACAGTACAAGAAGCACACACATAATAACCCTTGAAGATCCAATTGAATATTTACATAAGCATAAAAAGTCCATTGTAAACCAGAGAGAAATTGGATATGATACAAAATCCTATGCAAGTGCATTAAGAGCATCCCTTAGAGAGGATCCAGATATAATACTAATTGGCGATATAAGGGATCTTGAGACTATCTCCATTGCATTAACTGCAGCTGAGACAGGGCATTTAGTTCTATCAACTCTATATACAATGGGTGCTTCAAAGTCAATAGACAGGATCGTTGATGTTTTTCCGCCATACCAGCAGCAGCATATAAGAATCCAATTAGCAGCAGTTTTAGAAGGAGTTATTTATCAGCAGCTTATACCTAAAGCTGATGGGAATGGAAGAGTTGCTGCTCTTGAAACGATGATTGCAACTCCTGCAATAAAAAATTTAATTAGGGAAGGAAAAACTTATCAAATTGATTCGACAATTCAAACTGGCGGGAAATATGGTATGAAAACCATGGATATGTCTCTTGTAGAGCTTTATAAATCAGGCGTAATAAACTATGATGATGCAATGGCCTACGCGGTTGACAGGGATATCATGAGCAGAATGATAAACTTATAGAACTACTTATTAATGGACGTAGCAGCCGTTATTTCTTGCCTTAAGCGGGATATTACGGATTTCGCAGCCATCAGATTAATTATTTCAAAGAATGAAAAATAAAAGTATGGGTGAACATTGTTCGCCAGCAGGGCAAAAATAAGAACATATAAGAACTATTCTGTATTACCTGTAGGGAACGTTCCGCTAGGCGATGATTAGAATATAGGGGTGTGGGGCTGTTGCACTAATTATTTAGTGTAACAGCCCCATGTCATTACATTAAAATACAAGAAATATAAGATAATTATAATTAAGAGGTGCTTAAATGAATACATATCAATATAAGGCGAAAAATAAAAGGGGAAATGTTATAGAAGGAAAAATAAAGGGCGAAAGTATTGAATATGTATATGATTTTTTAATGAATAAAGATCTATATCCAATAAATATTAGAGCATATAAAAAATCATCTAATTTAAAAATAAATGAATTTAAAAAAATAGATAACAGTGATTGGCTTATATTTTTAAAAAACATTACATATACATTAAAATCTGGTCAAAATTTATTGAACTCAATTATAACCGCTAAGGAACAAATTAAAAATTATAGGCTTAAAAGCATGTTAAATGGTGTATGTGAAGATATAGAAAACGGTGTTAGTTTTAGTGAAGCATTAAAAAATTGTGATTGTAAAGAAAAGGTTTTAGTATCAATGATTGAAGCTGGCGAAGTTTCCGGCAGGATGATAAATGTATTGGATAAACTTATAGTATATTATGAAAAGCAGATTAAATATGAGAAAAAGTTTAAAGGAGCAGCAATATATCCTTTAACTGTAGCTGTATTTTGTATTTCAGTTTTAGTATATTTAATAAATAAAATATTACCAGACTTTCTGACAATGATCTCTAAGTATGGAAATGTTAATATTCCTAAAAAGACATTAGAGCTTATGAGGTTTAATGAATATATTTCGAAAAACTATATTTTCATTTTTATCCTCATTTTTGTGATAATTATTTCTTTTAAATTATTAATTAGCTTTAAACATATAAGGCCCCAAATAGATATGATTAAATGCAAGATGCCATTTATAAATAAATTATATTTAAAACCAATTGAAGTTAGAATTTTAACAATACTTTATTTATTTATTGATAATGGAATAAGCATTGATAATTCATTGAAATTTTTAGAAGATTTTATTCCTAATGTATATATTAAAAATAAAATAAAAATTGTTTTGCAAAAAATCGAGTGTGGATTTTCATTTGGAGAAAGCATATCAGCAATTGATATATTTAATGATTCTTTTATTGAAGCCATTGAATCTGGTGAAAAGTCAGGGAGTTTACCTGAAACTTTAAAATATGCTTCTGAATTTTATGAATTTGAGATTCAAAATGAGTTAGATAAAATGACATCATTAATAGAACCCTTACTAATGGTTATTTTATGCATATCAGTAGGCTATATTATAATAGTATCTATTATGCCCCTCTTATCCATATATGAAATGCAATTTTAATATTTCACCTCCTATGAATCAAAAATTTTATTTATTTAATTTAGATGAATAAAATAAATAAAATTTGGTGATAACTTTAAGGAGGTGAATTAAATGGTAAAGCTGCATAAAAATCGTGGATTTTCAATTATAGAACTTGTTGCAGTTATTGCTATAATTGCAATTCTTGCAGCAGCAATTATACCAAAGGTGGGGAAGTATTCCAAGCAAGCTTTAAATACAAGAAATATTATGGATGCTCAAAATATAGTTCAAGCAGCTGAATTATATAATATAGATTGCGAAAATGAGAAAGAAAAAATAAAGGATGATACAACCATAGAACAATTGAAATCCAAATTATACAATGAGAATAATGAAAATGAAGGTTATTTGAATAAATGGCCTGAATTAAAATATAAAGATAAAAACGGGGAGACTATTGAGTTTTCAAGCTATAGGGATATATTAAACTTTGTTAAAGGGAAAAATAATACTTAAAAAAAGATAGTGAAGATATATGAAAAAAGCATTTACATTAATTGAAACAGTATTTTGTATAAGCATCATAGCTATATTATTATCTATAGGAATTGTTAGTATTAAAAGGATAGATGAATATAAAGCTAAAAAAAAATTTGAGTTTACAGCTACTATGCTGTTAAAGGATTTGAGGTATGCAAAAGGTCAAGCTGCATCTTCTAATGATATTCATATTTTATTTAATAAAAATGGATATGATATATATTCCGTTATAAACTGCAAATCAAAATATTTGAAAAGAGTTAATTTTGATAAAGAAATTTATATTGATAGTAAAGAAAGTACAATTCCAACGAATGGTAAAATTACATTTACAAATGCGGGGACAGTAAAGCCCTATGGCTGTTCAATTACAGTAAAGGATAAAAAGAATAGTGCAACCATTGCCATTAAGCCAGTAATATTTTCAATTAGTTATAAAAAGGATAAATGATATGAGAAAAAAGGCCTATTCCTTAATTGAAATTATAGCTTCATTTTTTATCATGAGCTGCGTTTTAGCTGCAGGCATACCCGTATTTATAAATACATTAAAGCACATAGAAACAACTAATAATGATTATAAAATGGCCTTTTTTAATCAAAATATAATTGAGTTTTATAAAAGTTTACCAACTAATGAATTAAATAATATGGTCCAGTATGGGGATATTTATATTGATTTTAGTGGTAATGATGATTTATATAACAACTTAAAGAACCCAAATGAATACTTATATAAAACCAATACAGATGAAAATAAAAAATACAAGGCAAGGATTAATATAAAAAAGGATACTAAGTATGAAAATATACAATGCTTTGAAATTCAATGCATTGTTTGGAATATTGAAAGCAGTTTTAATAAAGAAATACAGGTTTATGATATGATTATCAGGTGATTTTATGCATAGCAAAGGGTTTTCTTTAATAGAAGTTGTTGCTTCAGTAACGATTTTATTTTTAATAGCGGATTTATTTGTTAACTTCACAGGCTTTTATAATAAAGCTTTGAGCCGTATTACCAATAATTCTGAAATAGATGATTTGGCATTAATAATAATAAATGAAATTGAGGAAGGAATAAAATGCTCACAGTATTGTACCTGTGAAGATATTGATAACATATATAAACTTGACGATAAAAAAATTGCTAAAAAGCTGATCATGATTAAAAGAACTAACTATTCATACCCCTATTTGTTAGTTTTGAAGAAAAATGATTATAATTATGAATTACACAGGGTTTATTTTAAAGAATATACATACGGTAAGCAAAAAAAATATAGCATTTGCGGTGATAACTTTGTATGTGACAGTATTAATTTTATTGAAATAAAGCAAAATGAAAATTTATTTGAAATCAATTTAGAAATTGAAATTAACAAGAATAAAAAGGAATATCAAAGGTTGATTTTTAATGAGGAAGTTAATTCATAGAAAAGGATATATATTAGTATATACAGTTATTTTATTATCTATATTTGTTTTGTCGCTTATGTTTGTAATTAACTTATCGATTTATGAAGCGAAACAAAGTTCTTCTATGAGGGATAAGTTATTAGTTGATTCGCTTAGCTCCTATAGTTTGAAAAAAGGCTATGCAGAGTTTAAAGAATGGACTATAGCAAATAAAAAGTTTCCCAATGCTGCAGAACTTGATGAATTAAAGTTTTTCTTTACTATACAGGGATATAGATGTGAAGTAAATTATGAGATACTAATTAATGATAATAAAACAGAGGAAATAAATATACTCAGCCTTGTACAAAGTTTAGATGGTAAGAGCTATAAATTTAAAAATAAACAATATGATAAAAATGAATTTTTAAGGTGAAAATATGTATTTAAAATCGGGAATGTATGTATATATAGATTTATTTAGTATTAATGCAGCTATTACAGATGCAGCTACTAAAATTAAGTTCGTAAAAATCAATAATGATAAACCTTATCTGTCAAGTCAAGGTCTTAATGTTGAGCAAATAGTAAAATCATTAAATAGCATTATTAAAGAAAATAATATATATCTAAGGTCAATTTCTTTTATTATATATCCTGATTTTGTTTTTTCAAGGGCGCTTAAAATCCCTATTATCGATAAAAATAAAATAAAGGAATCTATAATGTGGGAAATGGCATTATTTATAAATGATATTAAAGATTATTATGTAGATTTTAAAATTACCGATAGAACTATAAAAGCTAATGAAAAGGTATATAATATACTTTCCTGTGCAGTACCTAAATCAATAATAAATGATTATTATTCTATAAGTAAGTTTTTAAAATTAAAGATAAAATATATTGATATATATCAAAATTGTATTTTAAGAGCTTATAAAAAAACACTGCTAGGTAAAAAAGAAAAACCAATCATCTTAAATATTAAAAGCAGTAAAACCTTAATTATGATAATTGATGGTAATAATATTTTTTACGAAAAAAATATATGCATTGGAATAGATAATATAATGCAAAATGATAATATTGATATGCCATCATTTGATATATTCGCAAATGAAATATTACATATCATTGATTTTTATGTGATGGAGAATAACGGATGCAGATTAACAGGAATTTATATTGATACATATTTGAATTTTCAAGAGAAAATAATATCATGCCTTACGGGAAAATGCCTGCTTGATATTCATGGATGTCAGGATATGATTTTAAGTAAAAAGTTTACTTGTCCTGAAGAGATAAATAATGTAGTTAGCTTATATGGGCTTGCTTTAAGAGGATAATATATGAAGGATATTAATATTATTCCAGATGAAATTATAGTCATCAGGTCAAAGCATAAAAGAATAATAAACTATATTTTAATTTCACTAATAATATTTTTTTTGCTTTATTTACCTTATTTACATCTTGAAAAATATAAGGCTCTTTTATCTAACAAGGTTAATAAAACAAATCAGATTGATAAAGAACAAATTATTAAAGCAGATACTTTAGAAATGATGCAGAATTTTATTAATGAGTATAATGACATTTATAATAATAGAAATTTATTTTATGAGGATGTAAAAAACTTTTATGAACTTAAATCAGAGAACCTATATATTGATAGTATAGTTTTAAACAAATCCATAAAAATATCTGGATGCTCATCCAATTTTGATTCCATAATAAATTTCACTCAAAAACTAAAATTAAATAGTAATTACAAAAAGGTCGAAATTCTATCTGTTAGTTTTTCAAATGGTTTAAATAGGTTTATAATACAAATTGATAAAATAGGAAGTGAATAGCTTTGACAAAAAAAGAAAAAATATTAACGATAACTGCTGTTATAATGTTAGTTTCATATTTATATATTAATCTTTTTTTTATACCAATTATAGAAAAGGTATCAAATATTAAATATAATATTAATGAGTATGATAATAAGGCAGCCTTCAGTGGTACATCTCAAAATGAAAGGGCACATAAGAGTTATAATAAATTAAAAGAGGATTATAATGACATAAGCAGAAGAATGTATACGTATGATGACAGTTCTTATTTTATTAATGAAATAAACAATATTTTAAATTGCTGCAATGCAAAGATTGACAATTGTGATTTAATAAAAAGCGATAAGGATGAAAATAAAAATTTATTATATAAAGAATTCAAAATTCAATTTAATGGAGAATATAAGGATATATGTAGAAGTATAAAGGATATTGAAAACAGTAAAAGCCTAATGCAAATAGAAAATTTAAACATGGCTATTGATGAAAACTTTATGGTAAATGCCGATATGGTAATAAGATATTATTACATAGATAAACAAAATAAAGTGGTGCTATAATATATCTGTAATAATTTAAAATCATTAATGAACAAATAACGGCGGAGATAAGAAAAATATATGGAATTAACATAGGTAGGGAGCGGTCTTGACCGTTCCGTCCCCACGATTCCGTGCATTCCCCAGAGGAACGGTCAAGACCGTTTCCTACAGCTGTCTGGCATTTTAATCCTTAGAACATCTTTGCAAACGGTCAAGTGAATGGAATATATTTTTCTTATCGCAGCGGTGCATTAAATCTAAATTATGAAAAGATAATATATTATCAGGAGTGAATTTATGAAGTATAGTAAAAATCTTGTGCTGATTGGAATGCCAGGAAGCGGTAAATCAACGCTTGGGAAAATTATTTCTGAAAAATTAAAAATGGAGTTTGTAGATACAGATGATTATATAGAAGAAAAAACGAATTTAACCATTAGTGACTTATTTAAAAATGGTGAGGAATATTTTAGAAAAATTGAAACCCAGGCTATATTTGAAATAATTGATGAAGGTATTTTTGTTATTGCTGCTGGTGGCGGAATTATAAAAAAAGAAGTCAATATGGCTAAGCTTAATTCTAATTCAGTTATATTTTTTTTAAACAGAAATGTAAATGTGATTATAAATAATGACGATATAAGCAATAGACCGCTTATTGGAAACCATAAGGAAAAGGTTTTTGAATTGTATAATGAACGTATTGATAAATATAAAAAATACTGCCATTTTGAAATTGAAAATAATGGAGATCCAGAAGAAGCTGCTGATGAAATCATTAATATATATTTGAAAGTGGAGTCTTAAAAATCGATAAAAACAGCATAAAGCTTATTTGCAATATCAACATTATTTTGGTAGAATATATAAATGTATTAATCCCGACAAGGTGATAGGTGTGAATGAAATGAAAATAATTATTATTAATGGACCAAATATAAATTTTTTAGGAAAAAGGGAAAAAGATATTTATGGTGAAATATCTTATGATGATATGTGTAATATGATTAAAAGCTATGCTGCTGATGAAAAGATTCAAGTACAAATTGAGCAAAGCAATTCTGAAGGTCAAATTATTGATTATATTCAAAATGCTTACGATAAATATGATGCAATAGTTATAAACCCTGGTGCATATACTCATTACAGCATAGCAATATTTGATGCATTAAAATCAGTTCCAATACCATCAGTTGAGGTACATATGAGCAATATTTATTCCAGAGAGGAATTTAGAAAAAAAAGTGTTACTGCAGGAGCCTGTATAGGTCAAATAACAGGATTTGGTATACAAAGTTATATTATGGCACTATCTGCACTAAAAAATATGCACAAAAAAGGCCTATAAAAATTTCATATTTTAACATCCTGCAGCAAGAAGTTTCTATCCTCTAAGCTGCCTTTAAAATGTAGGGAACGGTCTTGACCGTATTCACGATAGTGAAAGTATAGGGTAAAGATGCCTATACGCTATCCTTAAAGCAGGAAGCCCCCACTTCTAAAGTGGTAGATAGTTCACAGTTCACTTGCTTACTCTATGTTAGTTTCATACATCTTTTACGGAGCGAGATTTAATTATAAATTAAGTTTAAAATTTAAGAAAAAAGTAAATAATAACGATGGAGGTATAATTCTAATGATAACAGCTGGAGATTTTAGAAAAGGAACTACTTTTGAATTGGATGGACAAGTTTTTACAGTTGTAGATTTTATGCATGTAAAACCTGGTAAAGGTGCAGCATTTGTTAGAACAAAAATGAAAAACGTAATTACAGGGGGTGTTACTGAAAGAACATTCAACCCAACTGAAAAGGTTCAAGAGGCAGTAATTGAAAGAAAGGAAATGCAATATCTATATAATGATGGCAGCTTATATTATTTCATGGATATGGATACTTATGATCAAATTCCTTTAAACAAAGAAAAAGTTGAAGATGCTATACAATATCTTAAAGAAAATATGTTTGCTACAATTAAATTTTACAAGGGAGAGGCATTTTCAGTTGAACCACCAAACTTTGTTGAACTGCTTATAACACATTGTGAACCCGGTATAAAAGGGGATACTGCAACAAATGCTACTAAACCAGCTACCCTTGAAACTGGATTTGAAATAATGGTGCCTCTATTTGTTAACGAAGGCGACGTAATCAGAATTGACACAAGGACAGGTGAATATATGGAGCGTGTAAAATAAAGAGGGTTCTTATCTATACCAAAATATAAGAATAAATAAGTTTATAGCAATCATTTAACTGACTATAAACTTTATTATATTAGGAGGGAATAATATGGATGGAATTAAGGAAAAGGTTGCATATTTAAAGGGGCTATCAGCTGGACTTCCCATAGATAGAAATAGCAATGAAGGTAAACTTTTACTTGCAATTGTAGACGTATTGGATGCTATGGCAGAAGAAATTGATATTATTGGTGAAAACGAAACGGATTTAGAGGAATATGTCAACTCAATAGATGAAGATTTAGCAGACATTGAAGAAGATTATTATGATGGCGATGACGATGAAGAAGATGATGAGAACTGCAATTACTTAGAATTAGAATGTCCAAACTGCCATGAGACAGTTTACATTGATAAATGTATGCTTGATGAGGATGAAGAAATAGTATGCCCTAATTGCGGGAAACCGATAGAATTTAAAGATTCCTGCTGTGAACATGAGGATTGTGATTGTGATCACTAAATTTTAAAATATTAATATAATATAAAAACAAGTTGCTCTTCTGAGTTTACACTCCTAAGGGCAATTTTGCTTTTTTGTACTTAATTAAAACAATAAAAATTAAATGGCATGAAGTATTTTTATAATATTTCATGCCATTTTATTTTTATTTTAAAGGGGGCTATTGCAAAATAGTCCCTATTTATTTTGACCTTCACAAAGAAATTTTAAGGTAAAAAGTGCCAGACATTTTATTAATCCTAAAAAAAAATATATTTATAGTTATAAAATAAAACAAGCTGTAATAAACATTATATTAAGAAAGGGGGAAAATATATGCTTAATAAACACAGCATTTTAGAAAGCTATTATCGAGATATAATTCCCGTTCTGCCAGACACAGTATCATGCGCTATTGAAAAATTATCAGAAGATGAAATTTCAGATATTGAAGAAATAAGACTTAGAGCAAATAAACCCGTTATGATTTACTTAAAAAACGAGGATTATTTTTTAGGTAAAAAGGGATGCCTTGAAAAAATTCCAACTGAAGGGATTTATATAAATGCAATGGATATAAATAAATCCCTCCAAGTTATGTGTGATTTTTCATTATATTCAATTGAAGAAGAACTAAAACAATGTTTTTTAACTATTAAGGGTGGACACAGGGTAGGAATTGTTGGAAGAGCTGTTATAGAGAAAGAAAATATTAAAACAATTAAAGATATTTCAGGATTAAATATTAGAATTGCAAAAGAAGTGATAGGATGTGGAACTAAACTTGTTAAAGAACTTTATTCAGATGGTGTAAAACATACATTAATTGCTTCACCGCCTAATTGTGGAAAAACAACTTTACTTAGGGATATTGTCAGGAATTTAAGTACAGGTATTTTAGAGTCTGGAATTTATGGGTATAAGGTAGGTGTAGTGGATGAAAGATCAGAAATTGCTGGCTGCTATCTTGGAATTCCACAAAGAGATGTAGGGCTTAGAACAGATGTATTGGACGCCTGCCCTAAAGCGCAGGGTATAATGTTAATGCTTCGGTCCATGTCCCCAGAAATAATTGCTGTAGATGAGATAGGAAGCAATGATGACGCAGGTGCTATTTTAAATGCAATTTATTCAGGAGTTAAAGTAATTGCTACTGTGCATGGGAAGGATATTGATGAAATATTAAAAAAGCCTGGAGTAAAATGCTTAATTGAAAATAATGCATTTGAAAGGATTGTTTTTCTAAGTAGGAAGAATGGTCCAGGAACCATTGAAGAAATTATTAATATATGAGGGAAGATGGCAGCAAATAGATAAGGAGTGGAAGGAGGGTTTAGATTTAAATGATAAAACTTTTAGGCTCAATAATCATTATCATTTCTGCAACTCTAATGGGTATAATTTATTCTCAAAAGTTCTCTATTAAAGTCAACCAAATAAGAGATATAGAGTTCTTACTAAATATGTTAGAAAATGAAATTACTTTTACTTCTACGCCTCTTGTACAAGCTTTTATAAATATATCAAATAAAGGATGCAATTCTGTAAGTAAATTATTTTTACTTATGTCAGAAGAACTAAAATCTAAAAAATGCAATAGTGTTTATGATGCATTTAACTTATCTTATGATTCAGTTAAGGAGGAGCTGTATTTTGATAATGATGAGCTTCAAGTTATTGGCTCTTTTATGAAATCCCTTGGCAATACTGATACAGAAGGACAGAAAAAGAATTTTAATATAACGATAAAAAAATTAGAATCATTTGAAAAAAAAGCCGAAGATATGTGTACAAAAAATGCGAAGCTCTACAGATATCTTGGAGTGTGTGCAGGCACTTTGATTGTTATTATTCTAATTTAGAAGAGGTGATTATATTGACTGATATAGGAATAATTTTCAAAATTGCCACTGTTGGCATAATAGTTGCAATTTTAGATAAAATTTTTGAGAGTATGGGCAGGGAAGAGCAGGCAACGCTGGTGACTCTAGCAGGACTTGTTGTTGTTCTTATGATGGTAATAGGCATGATTAGCAATTTGTTTGACAGCATAAAAACTATGTTTCAATTTTAAAAGGTGATTTTATGGAGATTATTCAGGTTGTAGTAATAGGGCTTGTATCTACTATTATAATTCTTTTACTAAAGGATGAAAGGCCTGAGATAGCTATTCAACTTAGCATAGCATGTGGAATTATAATATTTTTTATTATGCTTTCAAAAATTACTGCAGTAATACAGGCTTTAGAACAAATTGCTAATAAAGTAAATATCGATACAGTATATTTAAATACTGTACTTAAAATAATAGGAATTGCATATATTTCATCCTTTGGCGTAGAAATATGCAAGGATGCAGGACAAAACTCTATTGGAAGTAAAATTGAATTCGCTGGGAAAATACTAATCATTATAATGGCTATGCCAATTATAATGGCTATAATTGACATGATAATAAAAATAATGCCATAAGGTGATAAAGATGTACAAAAAGTTATTAATATTACTTTTTTTATTTTTTATTTTTTATTTCAATTTTAATATTTGCTATGCAAAGGATGGTAATGAATTGGATTTATCATCAATAGAAAATATTTCAAAAGAGCTCCAGGAAGAAGATTATTTACCAGATATTAGTTTTTCAAAATTTGTTGAAAACTATAAAGAAACAGGAAGCACAGGATTTACATTTAAAAGTTTTTTAAATGTACTGGGTAAGTTTTTGCTTCAGGAAGTAACAATTAATTCAAAGCTTATGGTAGAGCTTTTATCTATAGGTATGTTATGTGCAGTTTTGGAAAACATAGAGAGAGCCTTTAGCAATGATGGAGTTCAAAAAATAGCATATTATGCATGCTTTTTAGTTATGGTTGTTATTATAGTAAAAAGCTTTATTACCTCAGTTCAATTGGGGCAAAGAACCATTACATCTATGATTGAATTTACTAATGCTTTAATTCCAGTTTTATTAACATTGCTTGCATCTTCAGGTGGAATTACTTCAGCAGCTGTACTTGATCCTGTGGTAATGATATTAATAAAAATAGTGACGGATATCATAAGGGATGTAGTTCTTCCCATGACCATACTAATATTAATATTAAATATTGTAGATAGTTTAAGTGATGAAATAAAAGTAAGCAGACTTGCAGAATTAATAAAACAAATAGATGAATGGGTGCTTGGATTTATAATGACTATCTTTATAGGGTTTATGACAGTAAGAGTTAATTCCTCAGCAACCTTTGATCAGGCAGCATTAAAGGGAGCAAAATTTGCAGTAGATAATTTGATTCCAGTAGTTGGAAAATGCTTGTCTGATGCTATTAGCTCAGTTGCAAGTTATTCTCAGATATTAAAAGATGCTGTGAGCACAGCAGGGCTTGTTGTTATGATACTTATATGCATATTCCCTTTGATAAAGATAATTTTGATTTCTCTTATATATAAATTTGTGGGAGCAATAATGGAACCAGTTGTTGATAAAAAGGTTGTCAGCTGTCTTTCAGCAGCTGGAGATTCAATGATTATGGTATTTGCCTGTGTACTTTGTGTTACAATTATGTTTTTCATAATGATTACAATTATATCTTCAACTGGGAAGCTACTAACTTTAGTAAGGTGATAGTATGCTGGAATTCTTAAAAAATTGGATAATCTCTGTAGTTTTAACTGTTATTTTTATGGCGCTTATTGAACTGATAATTCCTTCTAATAATTTTAAAAAATACGTCAAGTTTGTAACTGGGCTTATTGTAATTGTGACCATTATGGCTCCAATATTTAAACTTTATAATAAAAATACAAATATTGAAACATATATAGAAGCTTACGGAAGAGAATTCGATATGGAAACAGGGAAGTTTGATAATGAAAAAGTTGAGGAAAGAATAAATGAACAGACAATTGAAATATTTAAATCAAATTTAAAGAAGTCTATTGAAGAGGAGATAGAAAATGAGACATCCAAAAAGTATTCTGTAGATTACATTGAAATAAATGAGGATGTAAATAGCAAAAATTTTGGTGCGATTAAATTTATCAGGATAAAAAAAAGGGAGGAACTTTTAATCAAACCTGTTGAAAAAGTTAATTTAAAAAATGAAAATACAAAATTCAAAGAGGATTCAAAGGATAAGGAAGTTCTAAATTTACTAAAAACCAAGTTTAAAATTGATTCATCATCAGTAGAATTTATAAAGTGAGGGGATCATATGAAACTTAATGATTTATTAGAAAAGTACCTTAAAAAAAATACTAATAAAAAAGCAATGATGAATTTAGTTATTGTCCTACTGATAGGAGTTCTGCTTATACTTATTGGGAATATTACAAACACTTTAAAAAGCGACAGGATTAAATCAGCGGATAAAACTGTAGTTGAAGTTGCATCGAATAATGTATCAGTAAATAGTAACAGTGTAGGTTATGAAGAAAAGATTAAAAAGGATCTTACTGATACACTTTCGATGATTGAAGGTGTAGGCAAGGTTCAGGTTATGATTTACTTTGATGGGGGGAGTGAATTTGTTATAGCGTACAATGTTAATGACAGTGTAAAGAAAACTGAAGAGAAAGACAATCAGGGTGGGACAAGAATTATAAATGAAAATGTAAACAACCACAATACTGTAATTGTAAATGAATCTGGCGGTTCCAAACCCTTTATAACAAAGCAAATAAATCCTTCAATAGGAGGGGTTATCGTGGTAGCAGAAGGAGCAGAGAAGCCTGAAATAAAGGAAAGGATACAAAATGCTGTGAAAACGGTGCTAAATATACCTCCTCATAAGGTTTCAGTTTTTCCTATGGAAAAGCGTTAAATTGGTTATTTATTAGTATAAGTTAATTTAGGTTTTCATATAAATATATATAGAATTATGAAACGGGGGGATGTCTATGAGTACAAAAAAACAAATGTATATTATAGCAGTTCTGATAGCATTGATTGGATGTGCAGGATTATTTGCTAAAAAGTTTAATAATAATGTTAAAGATGGATCGCCTCTTGCTGTCAAAACAAGTAAAAAGCAAGAAACAACTAATTTCTTTTCGGAAAGCAGAATGGGAAAAGAAAACCAACGAAGTGCAGCTAAGCAGGAATATGAAAAAATAATGAACAGCAAAGATGCTTCAAGTGAAGCTAAAAATGATGCTTCGCAAAAACTTGTTTCACTTGTTGACATGACTGAAAAAGAGAATAAAATTGAAAATATGGTGAAAGATAAAGGATATGAAGATGCGCTATGCTATGTTGATGAAAATGGAGTAGAACTATGCGTAAAAACCAAAGATGCATTAACCGACGAACAAGTAGCTCAGATAACTGATGTTATAGTAAGAACTACTAAGTTTCCACCAACAAGAATCACAGTAAGGCCAGTGGACAAATAACAATAATTTGTACTTATTAGTTGATTTTGTAAATTAATAGTTGTATACTAATTTTATAGGTTTTAGATTCACAGGAGGTGTAAGTATGGAAGAAAATACAGCTGCTGTCAATGATATAGGCACTGTTAAAATAGCTTCTGATGTTGTAGGAACCATAGCTGTAATGGCTGCACAAGAAGTTGAAGGAATTTTTTCAATGAGCGGTGGCTTTACTGATGATATCGCTGAAAAATTTGGAATGAAATCATCTAATAAGGGAATAAAAGTTCAAGTAGGGGAAACTGAAGCAGCTATTGATTTATATTTAATTGTTGATTATGGTGTAAAAATACCTGAAGTGTGTTCGGCTGCTCAGGAAAGAGTAAAGAATGCAGTTGAAACTATGACTGGGCTTAAAGTGGTTGAAGTCAACATACATGTCCAGGGAATTAATTCGCCAAAAGAACAAAAACCAGAAGAAGATGCTAATTCGAAAGTTAAATAGTGTAAATTAACCCTCTGTAAATCAGAGGGTTAATTTAAATTACGAAGGAGGTAAAAATATGAAAAGTGTTTACAAAGTTTCCTTATTTATTTATCTTATTGCATTATCATGTCTTTATGGACTTATTGCAGCAATTCCATTTGCTTCAAGTTATCGATTACAATCTGTTTATAATTTCGTATTAGATTATAAATGGTATATTTTTGCTATTGCATTACTGCTTATTTTAGTAAATATAAAATTTATGATTTCTGCTGTTCATGAAAGGAAAGACAGGAAGTTTGCAATTGTTAAATATACTGAGGATGGGCAAGTAAATATATCCAATGATACAATTAAATCTCTTGTACTAAAAACTCTTTCACAGATTAGAGGTGTGAAGGAGAGCAAAGTTTTTATAAGACCTAATAATGGGAAAATTGATATTTTAGTTAAATCATATATTATTCCTGATGTTAAGATACCAGAGATTGTTAAGACCATACAGGATGATATAAAATCATATATTGAATCTGTAGCAGAAATCCCAGTAGGAGAAATTATAGTTTATGTATTGGATATAGTACAAAATAACAAGATGCACCTTGAGTAGAGAGGTGGTTAATATGTGGAAGCAATTTTTAATAAATTTTTTTAGCGATAAAACAAAAGCAAAAATTGGTGCTATAATAGGTCTTGTTATTTCAATTTTTATATTAACTATTGGCTTTTTTAAAACTTTATTTATTGCAATTTGCATATTCCTAGGATATTATATAGGCAAAAAGAAAGATAATGGCGAAAACGTTTTTGAACCATTTGATAAATTTATACATGGCGGATGGAAATAATAAAACTGGAGGAATAATTATGAGTAGAAAAATGGCAAGAGAAACGGCAATGAAATTGATATATCAAATGGATATGCAAAGCTCAAATTCAAATGATACATTAAATTTATATTTTGAAAATGTTAAAAATGATATAAAAGAGGATGATAAATCTTATATTTCAAACTGCCTCCATGGGGTAGAAGGAAATCTTAAAATCATAGATGGCTACATTGAGAAATATGCTCGCGGTTGGAAAATAAATAGAATAGGTAAAGTTGAACTTGCAATTTTAAGACTTTCAATATATGAAATGCTTTACATAAATGATATTCCGAGGGCTGTTTCAATTAATGAGGCTGTTGATATAGCAAAAAAATACTGCGGCAGCGAATCACCTTCATTTATAAATGGTATATTGGACAGTGTACTGAAAGAAATCGAAAGGGCTTAGTTTAAGCCCTTTTTATAATGTTAAAGTAGAATAGTTATTAAAAAAGGTTTATAATGGTTATAATTTAAGAAGCTAATATAAGACCTTGGGGGTGTATTTATGGGTGCAATAATAATAAATGGAAAGGAAATTGCAAGTAAAATAAGGCAAGAGTTAAAAGTAAAGCTTAACAAAATTTATAATGAAAAGGGAGTTAAACTTGGGCTTGCAACTGTTATTGTAGGTGGGGACCCTGCTTCTATGGCATATGTTAAAAATAAGGAAAGAGTTTGCAGCGAAGTAGGATTGAACTCTTTCACCTATGAATTGCCGTATGAAACATCTCAAGAAGAAGTAGTAAGGCTTATAAATGATTTGAATTTTAGAGAAGATATTCATGGTATATTGATACAAGTTCCGCTTCCTAAACATATAGATGAAAATACAATTGCAAACGTAATTAGTCCAATGAAGGATGTTGATGGATTTAACACACAAAACAGCGGCAAACTTTTTCGAGGAGAAAAATGCTTAATTCCATGTACTGCCAAGGGGATATTAAGATTAATAAAGGAAAGCGGCATTAAAATAGAGGGGAAAAAGGCAACAGTTGTAGGAAGAAGCAATATAGTTGGAAAACCAGCAGCTATGCTTTTATTAAAAGAAAACGCTACAGTAACATTATGTCATTCCAGAACAAAAAATTTAAAAGATGAACTTTATGATGCAGATATAATAATAAGTGCTGTAGGGAAAAAAGGACTTATCAAAAGTGACATGGTAAAAGAGGGTGCAGTAGTTATTGATGCAGGAACTTCAGTTTATGAAGGAAAGCTTTTTGGCGATGTGGATTTTAAAAATGTAAAAGAAAAAGCTTCATATATCACTCCTGTTCCAGGAGGTGTGGGCTCTATGACTACTACTATGCTTATTGAAAATGTTTTGGAGGCATCACAATATGATGTATGATAAACCAATCACCGTGTCCCAGCTAAACGCATACATAAAAAATTTGTTCTTATGTGATGATTTGCTGCAAAATGTTATGGTGAGAGGTGAAGTTTCTAATTTTATTCATCACTCATCAGGGCATATGTATTTTACGTTAAAGGATAAGGATTCTAAAATAAGATGTGTTATGTTTAGAAGTAATAATAGATATTTAAAATTCAATATTGAAAATGGCATGAATGTCATAATTTCTGGTAATGTATCCTCATATGAAAGGGATGGGCAATATCAGCTTTATTGTAACTCTATTGAACCTGATGGAGTAGGCAGTTTATATTTAAAATTTGAGCAGCTAAAAGAAAAATTAAGTGCTCAAGGCTATTTTGATAAAGAACATAAAAAAAAGCTTCCGCTGCTTCCAAAAAGGATTGGTGTTGTAACATCTCCAACAGGAGCTGTCATAAGGGATATAATAAATGTATCCACAAGAAGATTTTATAATATTAATATTATTTTATACCCCTCAAAAGTCCAAGGTGAAGATGCAGCAAAGTCTATTGCTGAAGGAATAAATTACTTTAACAATGCGGATTTAGGTGTAGATGTAATAATAGTTGGCAGGGGTGGAGGCTCCATTGAAGAACTTTGGCCTTTTAATGAGGAAATTGTTGCTGATGCAGTATATGAGAGTAAAATACCAATAGTATCTGCAGTAGGGCATGAGACAGATTTTACTATATGTGATTTTACTGCAGATGTAAGAGCATCTACTCCTTCCCAAGCGGCAGAAATAGTTGTTCCGGTATATGAAGATTTAAAAGAAAAAATTTATGATTATAAAATATCAATAATTAATAATTTGCAAAACAATATTGATAATATAAAAAAATTGTTAATGCATTTAGAAAAGACAATAGAGCTTTTATCACCACAAAATAAAATAAGAGAGTACATTCAGTATATTGACAATATAGATAATAAAATTATATATTTAAACAAGAATAAAATTAAATCATATAGAAATGAATTAATGAATTACATAAATAAAATTGACAATGCAAATCCTGCTAAAATTTTAAGCAGGGGTTATTCTGCTGTGTATAAGGATGAAGATATAATTCATAGTATACATGACTTAAGTAAGAATGATAAAGTAAATGTATTATTAAAAGATGGGTCTTTTAATTGCCTGATTTTAGATGTGATGGAGGGTCGAGTATGCCAGGAAGAAAAAAGGAATTGAATTTTGAAGAAGCAATGAACAGGCTTAAAGAGATTTCAGAGCAAATGGAAAATAATGATATAGGCCTTGAGGAATCAATGCAACTTTTCAAAGAAGGAATGGAGCTTTCAAAATATTGCAATCAAAAATTAGATGAAGCTGAAAGAAAAATTAATGTTTTGACAAAGGGTGCTGATGACAAAGTAAAGGAGGAAAAATTTATACCTGAGGAGGAATAATATTAATGGATTTTAAAGATGAAATGCTTACAAAACAGAAAGTAGTAAATGATTATTTAATGAAGTGTATGGAAATAAAATGTTCTCCTCAAATTATTTTAGATTCCATGAAGTATAGTCTTTTTGCTGGAGGTAAAAGGATAAGACCAATTTTAGCCATATCCATTTGCGAGGCCCTAAATGGGGAAGTCAAGGATGTTCTTCCTTTTGCAGCAAGTCTTGAAATGATTCACACTTATTCTTTAATACACGATGATCTTCCAGCTATGGACAATGATAAATACAGACGAGGAAAACTTACAAATCATATGGTATATGGTGAAAGTATTGCTATACTTGCAGGGGATGGCTTACTTAATTATGCCTTTGAAAATATATTTGACTTTTTGACTATAAATCCCTGCAAAAAAAATATATCTGCAGCAGGAGTAATTGCCAAGGCTGCAGGAGTTTCAGGTATGATAGGCGGTCAGGTTATAGACATACAAAGTAAAGATAAAAAAATTGATGAGAAAACTTTGCATGATATGCACAGGCTTAAAACAGGTGAAATGATTAAGGCTTCATGCCTTACGGGAGCAATTATAGCAGAAGCCAATAATTCCATGGATATAGTTGAGGAATATGGCAGCAACTTAGGTATTGCCTTTCAAATAGTGGATGATATACTTGACTATACTGGAGATGAAAAAGATCTTGGCAAAACTATTGGCAAGGATAAAAAGAGTGATAAGCCAACATTTATAAGCATGTATGGAGTTGAAAAATCAAGGGAGCTTGCAGCTTTATATACAGAAAAAGCTGCTAAAAATGCCAAAATCATAGACAAGAAAGGTTTTTTATTGGAACTAACTGATTATTTACTAAAAAGGAAGAATTAATATGGGGCAGTTCAAAGAAATCATTTATAATGATATTTTGATTACTGCTATTATTGGATGGGCAGTAGCACAGATATTAAAATTTGTTTTAACATTAATAACTCAAAAGACTTTGGATTTTAGTAGATTTGTTGGATCGGGCGGGATGCCAAGCTCTCACTCCTCATTTGTAACTGCGCTTTCAGTAAAAACTGGAACAGAATGTGGATTTAACAGCCCATTATTTGCTATTTCAGCAGTATTTGCTTTAATTGTTATGTATGATGCTGCTGGTGTAAGACGTGAGGCTGGCAATCAAGCTAAAATCTTAAACCATATAATTGATGATTTAAGTAAAAATAAAGGTGTTAAACCTCAAAGGCTTAAAGAGCTAATTGGTCATAAGCCCATTGAAGTTTTAGCAGGTGCTATTCTTGGAATAATAATTGGAATAATAATTGGAATAGTAGTATAATATTTATATTGAATTATAGATGAAATTTTAGTATAATTCAGT
>ENA-UOOI01000959-UOOI01000959.1-fermentation-metagenome-genome-assembly--contig:-NODE-959-length-33136-cov-4.992987_pt1 | contig 33136 bp, 28 predicted proteins | sample MGYA00245779_ERZ724027 | MGnify/ENA primary metagenome ERZ724027 (study PRJEB28704, sample SAMN03018318) | fermentation metagenome | biome: anthropogenic terrestrial biome; feature: soil; material...
ACATAGGATGTATTTAAATGTCATATCTGGATCTATGTCAATACTTTGGACAAAAATTTAGGTTTTTTTGTGAATCACTAGGCTTTTTTGTGAATCTACGCCACCCTTGACAATCCGAACAGAAATGCTAGCAGGATATCACCCGAAGGCGAAAAACTTAAAGCAAACTATATATATTGCCTTCGTGAGGCTGAATTGTAGCATTTCCTTATCGAATCATCAAGGGCAAGCCCCGTTGGGGTGGCTGGCATCCCTTAGGCTCAAAATCTTAAGCAAGCTATGCTGCTCTGCATATTTGTTCATATTTATCTGGTGTCATATATTTGATTGAGGAATGTATTCTCTTTCTGTTATAGAATCCCTCAATGTATTGAAATAACACTAGTTTAGCATGTTTGTAATCTATAAAGGTATTTAAATATACACATTCCTTCTTTAGTATCGCATGGAAGCTCTCAATGCAGGCATTGTCATAGGGACAGCCTTTGGCACTATAAGATAATTTAAATTCTTTTGATTCTACTGCATTCCGGTATTCTTTAGATGTATATTGTGAACCTCTGTCTGAGTGTATAATTAAGCCCTTATCAGGTCTCTGTGTTGCTATGGCATTATCCAACGCCTTTAAAACTATAGATGTATCCATGGTCTTTGAAAAACTATATCCTACTATTTTTTGGGTATGCAAATCTAAGATAGATGCTAAGTATGTCCATCCATCTCTTAAAGAGTGTATATAAGTAATATCTGCTACCCATTTTTCATTTATCTTGGTTGTGGAAAAGTCTCTATTTAACAGGTTTTTGCCCTTGTCATAAACCTTTTTATTGCTTCTGTGAGGTCGATATTTTTTTACTACAATGGATCTTATTCCAAGTTTCTTCATGTGCCTTTGAACCCGTTTAATGCTAATGCTTTCATAACCTAATTTCTTTAATTCTTCACGAATTTTAGGGGCACCATAGATTTTATTGCTTTCATTGTAGATTTTTAAAATATCCTCTCTAAGCTTTTTATTTTCAGACTTCCACTTGTTTTCGGGCTTTTCTTTTTGTTTATCATAGTAGGTACTTCTGGGATAATTAAGCACCTTACACATGGTATCTATACTGTGTATAGTAGAATTAGCTTTAATAATTTCAAATATAGTATCAGGATTTATTTTTTTGCGAATATAGCCATAGCCTTTTTTAATATATCATTTTCCTCTTTGAGCCTGGCATTCTCTTTTCTCATTCTATTGATTTCCTCAAGATTGGTGGTATCTCCATTCTTCACATTAATTGGAGCTTTCTTCTTGGACCAATTACGCACTGCTGTTTCGCTTAGGCTATACTCGCTGGCTACTTCTTTAACCGTCTTTCCTGATAAGACTAGCTCTGCAATCATTGTTTTAAACTCATCTGTATATGTTTTTCTCTTACTCATTTTATGGACACTTCCTTCCTCGGTTATTAGTATATATAAAACCTTATTTAGTGTCCATAGTTATATACTAACATCAATCTGCAAAGGCTATTCTCATGTATCTTTCTCTGGAACCTTTACATAGGATGTATTTAAATTTCCTGTTACCTGTTTCTGCTCCAACTATAATCCATCTGGAACCTTTACATAGGATGTATTTAAATCTAGGTAACAATCCACTCAATTTAACAGCTACTAACTGGAACCTTTACATAGGATGTATTTAAATGAAGTTGAATCAGGAAAATGGAAAGGTGTATTTGTTGTCTGGAACCTTTACATAGGATGTATTTAAATTCTATACTTGTCCTGTCCCTCCCCATACCTATAGCACTGGAACCTTTACATAGGATGTATTTAAATCATATTAGCCCACCATCTACTACAGCACTGTCTTTGCTGGAACCTTTACATAGGATGTATTTAAATCTCACCATATAATAGCCCTCATAACCTTCAACATCTCTGGAACCTTTACATAGGATGTATTTAAATTCTATCGCTGCTTGTTTAAAGAATTGGTCCAGTTCCTGGAACCTTTACATAGGATGTATTTAAATATTATATCTGCAAACTTCTCTGATTTTTCTATAGTCTGGAACCTTTACATAGGATGTATTTAAATCTAAACGTTAGAGCTACAAATGAATATAGGCATACACTGGAACCTTTACATAGGATGTATTTAAATACTTTAGTCAATGATGGCAAAGTATTAGCAGAACATCTGGAACCTTTACATAGGATGTATTTAAATATGCTACTTCATACCTTATGGAGACAAGCTGGAGCCTGGAACCTTTACATAGGATGTATTTAAATGAATTAGATAAAGATACAAAAGTTATATATGATGAGCTGGAACCTTTACATAGGATGTATTTAAATGAGAAAATAATTGATGATATTAATAAATTGATAAAAACTGGAACCTTTACATAGGATGTATTTAAATGACTTAGAAAGTTTTGGTGTAGACTGTATAGAAATAACTGGAACCTTTACATAGGATGTATTTAAATTCTGGAAATTCATTAAAGAAGTATTCTACATATCTTCTGGAACCTTTACATAGGATGTATTTAAATTAACATTCATTAGCTTTTTCTCTTGTCATCTTGCCTCTGGAACCTTTACATAGGATGTATTTAAATATAAGTGGAGAGCAAAGAAAGTGCCGCTTAGAATAGCTGGAACCTTTACATAGGATGTATTTAAATTCTTTTATTATCAATACTGCTGTTCTTCCACCAGACTGGAACCTTTACATAGGATGTATTTAAATAGGGTATTTCAAGAAATATTAAATGCTGAACAAATACTGGAACCTTTACATAGGATGTATTTAAATTTTTCTAATAAATTTATAGATCCTCTAATTCCTCTAACTGGAACCTTTACATAGGATGTATTTAAATACAACGTTTTGTACTTCTACTAAATCAGATGCAACCCTGGAACCTTTACATAGGATGTATTTAAATGAAGTAGAGGAAAGTGGACAACTAAAGATAGTATAACTGGAACCTTTACATAGGATGTATTTAAATTTGCTGAAACAGACGACATAGCACAGGTTAGGGATGCTGGAACCTTTACATAGGATGTATTTAAATATAGAGGGATTATAGATTTTACAATATATTTTGAGGCTGGAACCTTTACATAGGATGTATTTAAATGGATACGCAAAATAAGATTAAAATAAACTTCTCCGCACTGGAACCTTTACATAGGATGTATTTAAATAATTAAACGGTCGACCAGAGGAAGGAAAAATTCTTTCTGGAACCTTTACATAGGATGTATTTAAATCAAGTTCCGAACAAGCTATGATAGTTATCATGGAAGCTGGAACCTTTACATAGGATGTATTTAAATAAAGACACTGGATTATCTTTAGACCAAATGGCACAACTGGAACCTTTACATAGGGTGTATTTAAATATATAAACCTAAGGCATTAGAAGGTATTACAAACTTCTGGAACCTTTATATAGGATGTATTTAAATATGGCTATTTTGGGGTATTGTAGATAGAATTACTAAACTGTAACATTTACATAAGATGTATTTAAATTAGACTAGGTTTGGCAAAGCAAGATGATGTGTCTGAATTGAAAGCTGAAATCATAATTTATAAAGAAGCTAATGCTGAGAGTGCTATGCAAGAAGGAGCATTAAGGAATATTGCAGAAAATAATGCTACTCCGATAGATGTTGCTAAAGTTATGAAAGACAGTGATATAACTATAGAGGATATGCAAGAATATGGGATAGCTCCAAAAAGCAAAATAGCTAAGGATGGGTTTGCATTATCACAATTGGAGAATTGGTTGTTTATTCAAGTCGCAACAAGGGCTTTCCCTATTGAAAGAAGTACAATTATAGGCAGAGAGTTAGGGGATAATAAAGCGGCTCAAAGACAAATTGTGAGAGAATTAGGTAAGATGGAATCTAAAGGCAAAACTGTTACTAATGATGTGTTATCTGAATTGATTGCACAGGCTAAGGGAACAGCCCAAGTATCGTTTAAAGAACAAACTTTATTTGGGGAAGAATTATTTACAAAAGACCTTGCAGTCGAAAGAGCAGAAGTGGTAAGCTATGTTAAAGGGCAGTTGAAAAATAGAGTATCGGTATTGAAAAATGTTTCAAAAGAAAAGAACGCTAATCTCCTAGAGGAATTGGGTAATAAGATAGTAATAGATGACAATGTTAAGGGAATGTCTGTAGCAGAACAAGCTTTGTATATTATGGATAAGACGTTAAATTATCAAGGTACAAAGACTAATGAAATATTTAATAAGTATGCAAAACTATATGCAGAGGCAGAACCTAAAGATAGAGTAAGTATTAAGAAGGAAGCCCTAAATGAGTATATAAAGGCAATGGAGGGAGGGAATTTATTAAATGAAGCCATTACCTCAGAAGGAAAAAGAAGCAATGCTAAAAAGGGTATCATTAGCAGTAGAGCAAATGGAGAAGGAAGGCAAGAATCCGGGATTGATTTACAGACCGCCAGAGAAGAAACAGCCCAAAACCAAGTAGATTTATTTGGTGAAGATACTGTTAATCAGCTTAAGAAGAATAATGCTGTAGAAGTAGTTGTAAGTCCTAATACGGATGAAGCAACTAAAAAAGAGCTTATGCCGGCTATTGACACTATGAAAAACAATGTATTTTTTAATGGGCTTAAAGTTGAATTCAGCGGCAAAGAAAGTGTACAATATTATACAAAGGAGGAGTTGAAAAAGTATGGATACGAAGGATACGAAGCAGGATACTATGAGATTTCCGGGTCATATGAGCCAGGAAGAATACGAAGCATTCAGGGAATTAACGAAGAAAGTGGATCCGGAGGTATACGCAAGAGGGGGAGTAATAACGGGGATAACTCTATATCCAGCGAAGAAGCCCCAAGGGGAAGAATTAAAATCAACAACGGAGCCAAAAGAGACACAATCCTCCACGAAGTAATTCATTTTATTAACTGGACCTTTACATAGGATGTATTTAAATTATCCCCATGCTTTATCTTCCCCTTTCCCCTTCACCCAATCCTAAGAAGCATATATTGTTTTCCATTTATCTGTACGATATTGTAAAAATGATATTATCCAATTTGCTAGCCAACCTATTGGTACAGCATACCAAACCATTGCAATTCCATATTTAGGAGCAAGTGTTATAGATAGGACTACCCTAATAAATAGATTAACTAAATTTGCAACAGTAAACATCTTCATGTCACCGGCACCTCGCAATAGCCCATCTACAGTCATTTTAAAACCAATTAGACAGAAGAACCATCCAATAAATTTTAAATAATTTCGACCTGTGGCAATTGCAGTAGCAGTACCATTATCTCCAAGGAAGAGAGAAATAATTGAAGCGTGAAATAATTCCAATATTAAACAAATAACTACTGCACAAACAATTACCATTTTGTTTGCTACTTTATATCCTTCTACAACTCGTTCATGTTTTTGGGCACCAAGGTTTTGAGCTGTGTAAGAAGACATAGCATTTCCAATTCCGGTCATTGGCACGATGCAAATGGATTCAATTCTCATAGCAGCGGAAAATCCTGCTAACGCCTGAGAACCAAAGCTATTTACAACTGATTGTACCAGCATCATACCAATTGAAACTGTGGATTGCTGTAAAATAGATGGTAAAGCTATTTTCGCCATGATGGCTAATTCTGATTTATCAAATACTTTTGTGTGTTCACAATTTAGACTTTTAAGTCCCTTCATAAAAACCAAGAAGGATAAAACAGCAGAAATACCTTGCGCGATCAAAGTCGCCCATGCAACTCCGGCAACACCCATTTGAAACGTTGTTACCATGATAATATCCAATATAACGTTAAAAACAGAAGAAAAAATCAAAAAGTATAGCGGTATTCTTGATCTTCCCAGCGCATTAAACATAGATGATAGAATATTGTACATAAAAAGAAACGGAAGCCCTAGAAAATAAATATCAAGATACAGTACTGCCATATCCAAAATATCATCAGGAGTATTCAAAAGGACCAAAATGTTTTTGCTGATCAATAAACCAAGTCCTCCTAGCAAAATGCTAATTACCAGAAAAGATACAAAAGAGGTAAAAATAGCTTGCTTCATTTTAGCATACTCTTTTGCACCAAAATATCTGCTTACAACAACTGAAGCTCCGATTCCACCTCCAATTGCAATACAAATGAATATATTGGTCAAAGAGTAAGAAGCTCCTACAGCGGCTAAGGCCTGTTCACTTACAAATCGACCTACGATAGCTGAGTCTGCCATCGTGTAAGTTTGTTGAAATAAATTACCTATGATGATAGGTAAGGAAAAAATAATCAAAGCATTTAAAGGTTTTTTTTGTATTAAATAATCATTTTCCATATTTCTTGTCCCTCCAAAATATTTCGCTGATTTTCATACCCCTGTGAATCATTTAATTCATAAATAAAGTCACAAGAACAATCTCTTGTGATTTTGGTTTCATGTGATACTATGAAATTAATTATATTAACTAATTTAGAATAACAAGATTCGTATATTTTGTCAATAAATCTGTTAAAATGCAAAAATTTCATTGTTCGTCTCATCCTTAAATTTAATGTGAATTAAAATGTATAATTTGATTTTTGATTTTTTTGCTAAAATCAAGTATTATTGGGGATAAATATATTAGGGAAAATAGAAATAATTTTTTAAAGACTATAGGAGGTATAATATGTCAAACATTCAAAAGCTAGAACCAAAAAAGGTATTTAATTATTTTTATGAATTAAATCAAATTCCAAGATGTTCAGGGAATGAAAAAGGAGTAAGTGATTTTCTTTTAAATTTTGCAAAAGAAAGAAACCTAGAGGCTTATCAAGATGAAGCATTAAATATCATAATCAAAAAGCCAGGAACTGCAGGGTATGAAAATGCTGATTCTGTAATCATTCAGGGACATATGGATATGGTATGTGTAAAAGCAAAAGGGTCAAATCATGATTTTTCAAAGGATCCCATAGAAATGATGGTAGAAGGAGATATTTTAAGGGCAAATAATACCACATTAGGCGGAGACGATGGTATTGCAGTAGCTTATGCACTTGCAATATTGGATTCTGACGATGTAAAACACCCGCCACTTGAAATTGTAGTCACAACAAGTGAAGAAACCGGAATGGATGGAGCTATGGCTTTGACAAATGAACACCTGCAAGGTAAGACTCTTCTAAATTTGGATTCGGAGGAGGAAGGAATATTTCTTGTAAGCTGTGCCGGTGGGGCAAATATGAGTATTACATTCAAGCTTGAAAAGGAGAAAAAGACTGGAAAGGGATTGGAAATTAGGATCTCAGGTCTAAAAGGCGGACACTCCGGTATGGAGATCATCAAACAAAGAGCAAATGCTATAAAATTATTAGGTAGAATTTTATATGAATGTAATGGGAAAGCTAATATAAGGCTATCCAATATTCATGGCGGAACTAAACACAATGCAATACCGAATGAAGCAGAAGCTACTATTTTTATTGAAAATATGAGTGAAGTAGAGAAAATCATAGGGAGTCTTGCAAATGACTTAAAGGAAGAATACCATGTTGAGGATAGTGGATTGAATATAGATACAAAAGAGGTAAGTATAGACGAAGTATATACAAAGGGGTTAAGTGACAATCTAATTGACTTTATCATGATGATACCTGATGGAGTTCAATATATGTCAAAGGATATTGAAGGACTGGTTCAGACCAGCTTAAATAATGCGATTATTGAAGAAAAGGAAGGTAATATTGAGATAACAACATCTGTACGTTCTTCTTCCGACAGCGCTCTAAGGGAAATTTTAAATATTCTGGCAGCTGTAGCAAGGAGAACGGGTGCAAAGGCAGTTGAAAATAGTGCTTACCCTGCTTGGGAATACGATGAAAACTCAAAAATACGTGAAAAGTGTATTAAAATATATGAAGAATTATTTGGGAAAGAACCTGAGGTAAATGCTATACATGCAGGACTTGAATGCGGGTTGTTAAAGGAAATCTTACCTGATACCGACATGATAAGCTTTGGACCTAATTTATATGATGTTCATACGGAAAAAGAGCATCTAAGTATTTCATCTGTACAAAGAGTATGGGAATTCCTATTGAAATTGCTCGAAGAATTAAAATAGACTAACATAGGAGGATTTTTCATGACTAATAATCCAAAGAGATTATCTAAAGATGCATATGGCGGAATAAAAGGAGAGGATTATGTTCCTTTTATATCCGCAGATGAAAAAGCACCTGAAGCAACAGGATATTCAATTACTATGGGCATTATCTTTGCAATTGTATTTGCTGCTGCAAATACCTATTTAGGGCTTAGAGTAGGTCTTACTATTTCAGCAGGTATTCCAGGTGCAATTCTTGCAACAGGATTATTAAAGACGATGTTTAAAAGAAATAGCATATTGGAGGCAAATTATGTTGCCTCATTAGCAGCAGTAGGAGAATCCATTGCAGGTGGTATTATATTTGTACTGCCTGCTATTATTCTCATAGGCATTAATCTCTCAATCACTCAAGTAGCTTTAGTTACTATTATTGGGGGATTTATGGGGGTATACTTTGTAACCCCTGTGCGTAGATATCTGATAGTTCAAGAACATGGAGAATTAATTTATCCGGAGTCCATGGCACAAGCTGAAGTATTGGTAAATGCAAATCAGGGAGGAAAAGGATTTCAATCCGTACTAAATGGACTAGGTGTAGGTTTTGTATACAAGTTATTGTCCGGAGGATTAGGTCTTTGGAATGAGACAGCTTCATATATCATAGCTTCATATCAGGGAACAATGATAGGTATAGATACTTTATCATCACTTTTAGGGGTAGGTTTTATCGTTGGAACATCTACATCAGCGTTGATGTTTGCCGGGTCCGTATTAGCATGGCTTTCGCTAATTCCATTGATAAAATTCTTTGGGGTATTTGCATCTGAGGCTATATTTCCATCCACAGTACTAATCGCTGAAATGTCAGCTTCTGAAATTTGGTCTAGCTATATTAGATATATTGGGGCAGGTACTGTGGCAGCCGGAGGTTTCATTTCCCTAGCAAAATCTTTACCTACCATTATAAAATCCTTCAGAGAGGCAATGAGCGGGTTTGGAAAAGGCGAAAAGTCTCAAAAAAGAATAGATGAAGATCCATCGTTTATATGGGTATTAGCAGCAGCTATATTAGGGTGTTTATTGACTTGGTTTGTTCCTGTCATAGGAGTGGGACCAATAGGTGCAATACTTGCTGTATTCTTTTCCTTCTTCTTTTCGGTTGTATCTGCAAGAATGGTTGGAGTAATTGGGGCAAGCAACAATCCGGTATCCGGAATGACTATTGCGACACTTTTAGTTATCGCTTCGATTTACAGAGCAATGGGTGCCACAGGTACTTCGGGAATGCAAATCGTTTTAATGGCAGCAGGTGTCGTATGTGTTGCTATAGCCGTAGCAGGAGGAGTAGCTCAGTCGCTGAAAGCAACATATATAGTAGGAGGCAGTCCCAGAAAGATACAACACGGTATGTTTATATCATTAGCAATAGCATCAGTAGCTGCAGGAGCTACAGTATTGCTTCTACACAACGCATATACAATAGGAGGTGAACAAGTTGCAGCGCCACAGGCAACCCTAATGAGACTAATTGTTGAGGGAATAATGACAGGGAGACTGCCATGGACACTTGTAATTATAGGGGCGGTAATTGCTGTATTCTGTGCCTTAGCCAAACTTCCAATATTGCCGGTTGCATTAGGGATTTATCTACCTATATCTCTAAACGCAGCAATTTTTTTCGGCGGTATAATACGAAAATTAGTTGAGATGAAATTTAAAAAGGATGAATCAAATTTAGAAACATCCCTGGAAAGAGGCACCTTGATAGCATCCGGCCTTGTAGCCGGAGATGCCCTTACCGGTATATTGATTGGAATATTTGCAGCTTTAAATATACGAATAGATTTCCTTGCTGGTATCATTACCAATGAAGCTGTGAGAAATCTAGTGACCTTAGGAATATTTGTAATTCTTGCAGGTTGGCTATATAGATATTCGATTAATATAAAAGGTAGTAGGGATAATGCTTAGAATCATTGTGGAAGTTTGAATTGTGAATTGTTTTTACATTAAATGTAGAATTATTGCTTAACAATAATCACTTAAGGTATAAAATAGTTAAAAGTAGAATAAAAAGGGGGAAATTTGATGAATCGTATTATAGCAGTTAATTCAAATACATATCATGGGTATAGCATTGAAGATGCTATAGATGGCATAAAAAAAGCTGGGTTTAGATACGTGGAACTAACAGCAACCAAAGGATGGACAGAGCATGTATTTCCAAATATGACATTTGAAAGACTTTGCAAAATAAAAGATGAGCTTAAGAACAATAATCTTATTCCATTCTCTATGAGTGGGCATTGTAATTTAATGGATAGGGAAAGATTAGAGGATTTTATCCTCAATATCAAACTAGCTGCTTTTTTCGGCTGCGATTATATTATCTCTTCAATAGGAGAAGCTCACTTAAAGGATAGGACCGAGATTTCAGACGAAGAAGTTGCAGAACATATCAGAGAGATAGTACCTTTCCTTCAAGAATACGATTTGCAACTTGGGATTGAAAATCATGGCAAACATGGTACAGGCAAACAGCTAAAGAAAATAGTCGAACTAGTTGATTCACCCAATGTTATGATAAACTATGATACGGCTAATGCAATATTCTATGGCAATGTAAATTTGGAAGAGGATATAGTCTCTTCAATAGATAAAATCGGTTATATCCATTTAAAGGACAAAGCCGGAGCATATAATGAGTGGAATTTCCCGGCATTAGGTCAGGGCTATATTGATTTTAAGATGATAATGGAAAAATTAGAGCAGACAAACAACAACTGTCCATTAAGCATAGAAATTGAATTTACATCCGAAGGGGCAAGAAGCCTTGATGAGATAAACGAGGCTGTAAAGGATTCTTTTGATTATCTAAAAAGTATAGGATTAGAAATTTAGGGAGGGGCTTTCATGATAAAAATCGGAATTGTTGGTTTAGGCGGTATGGGGACTGTTCATTATCACAACTATCAATATATTGATAATTGTAAAGTAGCTGCAGCAGTATGTAATTCTGAAAATAGCAAAAACAAGTCTAAGGAATTTGGGATAATACCTTATGAGAATATTGAATCTATGGTGAAAAACGAAAATATAGATGTTATAGATATCTGCCTCCCCACATATTTGCATAAAGACTATGTAATGGAGGCATTAAATTTTCATAAGCATGTAATTGTAGAAAAACCCATTGCATTACATGCAAAAGATGCAGAAGAAATATTTGATTTAGCAGAGAAAAATGACTTATTGCTATTTGTAGGACAAGTAGTGCAGTTTACAAAAGAATCTGAAATATTGAAGGACATAGTAAAAAATCAAACTTATGGGAAACCGTTAGATGGGTATTTTAAAAGGCTTTCAGCCAGCCCTAAATGGACTAAAGAAGGATGGCTTTTCGATAAGGAAAAAAGCGGGCTATTGCCCTTTGATCTTCATGTACACGATTTAGATTTGATAATAAGTCTTTTTGGTATACCTAAGAGCTTTAATTATACAAGTTGCGGCAGAGATGAAGCTGGTTATAAAGAAGCATATAGGATAAATTATACGTTTGAAAATTTAAACGTGTCAGCGGAAGCTGCATGGTATAATGCGGACTATCCCTTTAGTGCAGCTTGGAGGGTGTATTTTGAAAGAGCAGTATTGGAATATGACGGTAAAAGCCTTATATTATATCAAAATGAAAAAGAACCTTTTGAATTTGATTTAAAAGAGGAAGTAGTAGTGCCTACAGGTATAAACTTACCGCCTACCGGAATGTTTTACAATGAACTTTCACATTTCATATCATGTATAGAAAATGGGATTTCATCCGATAGGGTAAGTCGTAATCAAATAATAAAGGGAATAGAGATCATGGAGCAAATAGTGAATTAAGTAAATTGCAAAACTAAATTACACACTTTCATAAATAAGATAATTAATAAAAGCCCCGATTTAGGGCTTTTATTATTATCTTATTTAATTGGCACATCTACTCCATCTATGGTAATGGATTTTATAAGATTTAAATCAATAGGTTTTTCTGTATCATATATCAATATGAAATCGCTGCATTTTTCCTTGGTATCATATGGGAGATCTTTCCACGTGCTGCTGAAGATTGAAGCTTGGATTGTATCTGTTTGTGTATTGATTTTTATATCGAATTCATAAGCATCTGCATCAATATTTCTATTTCCTAAAATAGTCACTCCAAAAGGATTAACTCTTATTTTATCTATATTTATACCCTTTGGTTCATCTATTTCAATATTACTTAATTGGATTATTTAACTATCCTCTGCTTTAAAACTTACTTCCCAGTTTCCTTTCAATTGCTTAGAAGTGTGAAAATCGCCAAATAACTTATAGTCGTCTAAATTATCGGTATTTATATCGAATATATATTCACTGTAGTAACTATATTCGGGATTTTTAATCTTTTTGAGTTCATCTAGCATAAAGGTTATAGTAGTATCTGCATCAATTCTCTCACCTTTAGAATCCTTAAGATAGATACTCACACCTTGACCATCAAAAGCTGTATCCCGCCATACCTGTACATGGAGTATCCCATCTATAACTCCAATATTGGAAATCATAGATGTTTTTATATTAGAGAATTTAAAATCTATGGTATGTGGGGATAAAATAGGAACTATTTGTTCTTCAGAAAGGAGGCCACCGTATAATTTGCCATGAGACCAGGACATAAATTGCTCTGTAGTTGCATTTATATAGGAAGGGTCGTGACTTATTTCGTTTAAATCTATTCCTATTTCGTAGTCCTCATATTTTTTATGATCGTAGAAGATATTTTCTACTTTGAATATCAAATTTTCTCCTTCAAATTTTTTATCATTTTCAGCTTCTACAAACAAAGTTGCTTTTTTATTTTCCTTATCAAGATCTATAAGAGACCACCTGCCGGACCATGCACCTTTTATACTATAATAATCAAGAAAGCTAAGATCCTCACGTATACGGTCTCCCTCCAAATCCTGAAGGGTTATATATGCCTTAACCATATTATCATATCGAGCAACTGCGACAACTTCCATCTTAATTCCTTGGTCTATGCATACCCCCTCTACAGGTTTTATAAATTTTACCATATCAGGGTTTATTTTTTCCAAGAGACTTTGAAAAGCAGGAATATTCGTGGCTATTACAGTGGTGCTTATCAGACAAAAAATAGCTATTACAGCTATTACCAATTTTTTAGGTTTTGTTTTTACATAATTCATCTTTGGATTTAATATTTCCTTCAACATCCTAGATTTTTGGACTTCATTCGGAACTACAGAGTCGATACTATTATATAAATCTTCTTTTTTCATTCAATATCCTCCTCCAGTATAATTTTTAGTTTTTTACGAGCCGTAGAAAGCTGTGAACGTATTGTAGGGCTTTTAATATTGAGTATTTCAGATATCTCTTCTGTTGAATAACCTTCATAATAATACAGATAAATCACTATTTTATACTTATTGGGCAACAGAAGTATCTGCTTCCAAATATCATCAAAGGTATTATTTTCTTCATATGAAATCTCCGAAATATTGTCAATATCAACTCTCTGCTTTTTCCACCAATGCTTAAGTATATTTTTGCAATGATTTTGAGATGTAAGTATCAACCATGCCTTTTCATGTTCTAAGTTTTTAAACCTATGGTTTCCTTGTATAAGCTTTAGGAATATATTTTGAACTGCATCCTCGGCGTCAGGGATATTTTTCAAATACATTAGACAAATTTTGTAGACTGTGTTTACATTGCGATTATAGATATCTATTATTTCATCATTGGTATAAAGTGAAGATTGCTCCAATTTTGCACCTCCTTGTAATACCTTCTATTAATAATACAATATAAGAGATGTAAATGTTGAATCTTATATTGTATTATTTGGTATATTTTCATTAAATACATTTTGGACGAAAATTCATATATAATTTATATATTGATAGATTTTTATTTCTGAGTACGAAGTAATAAGTGAAGGGCAAAATATCTGTATACAGAATCAACAAAAAGAAGGTGGCGCCATTGAAAATAACAGAAGATAATTTTATCGTTCAGATGAAAAAGGGAAATGAGAAAGCCTTAGAATATGTTATTGATAATTATGCTTGGATTCTTAAAACTGTAATAAAAAAGCATTTATTTTATCTTCCAAATTTTTATGATGAATGTATGAACGATTGTTTGCTATCAATTTGGGAAAACATTGATTATTATGATTCTGAGAAAAGCAGTTTTAAAAATTGGATAGGAGGCATTGCAAAATATAAGTCTATAGATTATGTACGAAAATACTTAAAGGATTTGGAAAATGAAAACATAGAAAATATCAATTTATCTGTAGATGATAATACATTAAAGGAAATATTATCAAAGGAAGTCAGTGAAGAAACTGAAAAAATGCTTAGCAGCTTGTCGGAAGAGGACAGAAGGATTTTTAAAGAACTCTATATTGAAAATAAGGATATGGAAGAAGTATCTCGGGATATGGGGCTGAATAAGTCAGTTTTATACAACAGACTTTCAAGAGGTAAGAAGAAAATTCGCAAAGAAGTCAAAGATGTCAAAGGAGGCTATTAGTAATGAAGGATTCTAAAAGCATTTATGAACTTTTAAATAATATGAAAATTGATTTAAATGATTATGAAAAAGAGGAGTTAAACGACGTGGAAAAGCAAAGCTTAAAAAGAACATTTAGAAGTGATACTGTGAGAACATTTAATTTTAAAAAGATTGCCTCTATTACCGCAGCATTGGTATTGACGGTGGGAGTATTAAGTCAAACAGATTTCGGAAAAGGGGTATATGCTGCAGCTGAATCAAAGATTTCGGAAATAACTTATTCTATTGGTAAGTCCCTCGGTATAGAGAGGGATATTGAGCCTTATGCAAATGTGGTAAATCAGGTAGTGGAAGATAAAGGGGTTGCAGTGAAAATAACTGATGCCATAATAGATAAGGACGAATTGATATTGACTACAATTTTTGATACCGGAAGAGAAGTAAATTCATTTTGCTTGGATTATGACGTGTTTATAAACGGGAAGAAGATTAACAATGGCAGAAGCGGAACCATGGGACCAATAGATGAATCGAAAAATTTATATTTTGCAGCTGACTACATTGATGTTAAGGACATAGATACAAGCTCAGATATAGATATAAGAATCAAGATAGATGAAATAAACTACCACTTAAAAGATAAGGAAGAGAGGATTAAAGGAAATTGGGAATTTGAATTTACTGCAAACGGCGAAGAATTAAATGCAAATACCAATGTAATTCCTCTAGAATATCAATTTAATATAGATGGAATTCAATATTCTCTAAATGAATATAGATACAATCCTGTATCACAAAAAATCATAGGAAAGATAAATGGTAAAGGAAGAAATGATTATGATGTTGAGCTGAGAGGCTCCGATAATTTAGGAAACGAAGTAGTATTCTATCTCAGCAGATCAAATAAGGATGAAATGGTGTTCAAATATGAGGATATAAAAGGAGATTTATCTGATGGTATAGAATCCATATCTTTAACACCATATGCAACAAAGTTCCCTGAAAAAAGTGGGAGAATGAATAATGATTTTAAGCAAGTTGGTGAGGAATTTACAATATATTTAAATAATTAGCATAAAGATGTAAATTACAGTCAGTGAGAAATTATGAAATTAAATCAGCATAATAGAATTATAAAATTAGAGAACAAAGACCCTATAGACTAAAACTATGGGGTCTTTGTATTCGGTCAATTGCAGCACTAAACCTTTTTTATGTTGAACATTTCAGTTTAAGTAGTTGTAAATTGAATAAATTTTTTCATCGGAAAACGTTGACAAAAATAAAATTTAATAATATAATATTTATGTAATGGATTACATGAGTTATTTTAATTTAAAATATAATGGATTACATTCAGTAATATCAATGCATAAAGCGTAGAAGGATAAATTTGGAGGTTATTATGACAACTATATCAGATGTTGCAAAAGAAGCCAATGTTTCTGTTGCCACAGTGTCACGAGTATTAAACAATCATAGTTCCGTTAGACCCGAGACATACGAGCGAGTTTACAAGGCTATAGAGAAACTTTCCTTTGAGCCAAATATGTCAGCAAGAAATTTGCGTAGGAACGAGACAAGAGTAATATTGATAGTTGCACCCAATATTACGAACCCATATTATGCTCACATTTTAAGCGGAATAGGAGATGCTGCAAGTGAATATGGATATAGTGCATTGATATTCAATACTAATGGAGAAGAAACCCGTGAAAAAGAGAGTTTGGATATGTTGAAAAAGAAAAAAGCAGATGGGGCGATTCTTCTATCAATAGACATTGATTCTTTATGGTTAAAGGAATATGCTGACAAATACCCTATAGTCCACTGCTCGGAATATACAAAAGATTTAAATATACCAAAGGTTTCAATTGATAATTATAAAGCTAGCCTAGATGTTATGGAATATATTATAAGTTTGGGACATAAGAGAATTGCTACGATTACCAGTTCAAACAACTATATATCCACACATGAGAGATTAGAAGGGTATAAGGACTCTTTAGAAAAGCATGGCATAAATTTAAAAGAAGATTATATAGCATCTGCAAATGCTGATTATTCTTTTAAAAGCGGAAAAGCTGCCGCATATAAATTGCTTCAAGGAGAAAATCGACCTACAGCGATATTTTGTATCTCGGATACTATAGCTCTTGGAGCCATTATAGCGGCTAAAGAGCTTGGAATTAAAGTACCGGAGGATTTAACCATTATAGGTTTTGACGATGTAGATGATACCACAATGTTTCATCCATACATAACGACAATATCTCAGCCTTGCTATGATATTGGGAGGGAAGCATTTAAAATATTATTTGGTATTATTAATAAAGGCAAAGATAATAAAAAGGTTGTTCTTCCCCACAAATTCATAATAAGAGAATCCTCAGCGCCTATTAGTTAGGTTAATCCTGCCCGGCTCACCCTTAGACTACAAAGGGTACACGACAGGACGACCCAAGGGTCGATTCTGCATTGTGAACTGTGAATTGCCGTGTACCCGACAGTAGAAATATTCCAAATCTTGATTTTATGATATTTCACTGAGTGGGTATGAATTGAATTAAGTTGTGCATTGTGAACTGTGCATTGTGAACTGTGAATTGTGAATTGTGCATTGTGAATTGTTTGGATATTGGCTGTGATGGAAATCTCAGTTGATTATAGTAAGTGTTAGACAAGGATGTAAAATATTAAGGGGGAAAATTTAATGAAAAAGATTATTTTGTTAGTCTTATCGCTTTCTTTAGTTTTATCTTTGGTGGCTTGTTCCAAGCCTGCTCAAGCTCCGGAACCTGAGGAGCCGGGGACAGAGGCTGAAGCTCCAAATGAATCAGAACCAGCTGAAGGCAAAAAGCACAAAATCGGAATTCTGGCGCCTGCAGTAACACACGGATGGGTAGCAGCAGTTGCATATCATGCAGAAGCTCGTGCCAAGGAATTGTCAGACCAGATTGAATACAAGATTCAAACAAGTAACAATGCGGAAGAGATGACTTCACAATTGGATGACCTGATGACTTGGGGAGCTGAAGCAATCGTTGCATTTCCTCAATGGGTAGGTATGGAAGTACCGATGCAAAAGGCATTGGATGCAGGTATCAAAATAGTAAACTTTGATATTGAAATTGACTTAGACGGAGTTTATAGAGTATCAGGAGATAACGAAGATATGGGTGTTCAAGGGGCTAATTACATAGTAGATAAAGTAGGAAAAGATGCTACTGTTGTAATTCTGGAAGTGCCTTCATCAGGTTCCGTATCAGAACTTAGAAAGAAAGGCTTTGTAGAAAAAGCCAAAGAAATAGCACCGGATCTAAATATTATTACCTATGCTACTCAATTTACCAGAGAAGATGGACTTAAAGATTTTGCAGATATCTTGACTAAAAACCCAAAGATAGATGCAGTATATTCCATGGATGATGAAACTTCCATAGGTGTATTACAGGCTATAAAAGAAGCAGGAAGAACAGATATTAAAGTAGTAACCGGCGGGGGAGGTGCTCAAGAGTACTTCAAGATGATGCCGGAAAATGAAGATATATGGATTCAATCAGCATTATACAGTCCTGTTATGGTAAAGGATGCAGTAGATGTAGCCTTGAAGGTTCTTAACGGTGAAACTGTAGAACAGGTAAAGATTATACCTACAACTATAGTAGATAGAGATAATTACAAGGATTTTCTTGATGAAAATTCACCTTATTAATGGGGCTCAAGATAATAGGATCTAACTTATATAAGGTTATGGCAATGTCAATGCCATAACCTTATATAAAATATCAGTGCACTGGATCTTTCATCGATTCCAAAGGATCTTTTCAAGAATTAATCGTGAATTGTAACTTAGATTAATACAAATGGGTGTGATTTTATGATAGAAATGAAAAATATAAATAAGTCATTCGGTTCAAACAGAGTTCTAAAGGATGTAACTATCTCTATTAATAGCGGTGAGATTTGTGCTTTAATAGGTGAAAATGGAGCAGGTAAATCAACGCTTATGAATATATTGGGCGGAGTTCATAAGATGGACTTAGGAGATATATTTCTGGATGGGAAAAAGATAGAATTTAATTCCCCTGCAGAATCGTTGAATTCCGGAATAGCATTTATCCATCAGGAATTAAATCTAATCAATGATTTGCCTATTTATGAAAATATGTTTTTAGGTAGAGAATTGAAGAATAAAAGAGGAAGACTTGATTTAGAGAAGATGATATCAGAAACAGAAAAAATATTTAGTCAAATTGGGGTGGATTTGAATCCAAGAGTTATGGTTAGAGATTTAGATGCTTCCTATAAGCAAATAGTTGAAATCTGCAGAGCAATTATGATGAAAGCTTCAATCATAATCATGGATGAACCCACAACATCCTTGACCGAACCGGAAATAGAGAGAGTCTTTAACATGATGAGAACACTAAAGGATCATGGCGTTGGCATCATATTCATATCACATAAATTAAATGAAGTTATGGAAATATGTGAGAGGTATATGGTCTTACGTGATGGGAAACTGGTAAAGGAAGGCAAGGTAGAGGATATTACACCTGGTGATTTAGCAAGGTTTATGGTAGGCTATGATGTGAAAATAGATCAGCTTTCAAGAAACAAAAATCTTGGAGAAGAAGTTTTAAGAGTAGAAAAGATATCTCATGAATCAGCTTTTAATGATATTAGCTTTTCTGTAAGAAAAGGAGAAATCCTAGGAGTAACGGGGCTTTTGGGAGATGGAAGAAGTGAGTTGTTTCAAGCAATATTTGGCTTTGAAAAGATTAACTCAGGAAAAGTATACATAGACGGTAAAGAGAAAAACATATTGAGTACAGAACAAGCTTTGGAGGAAGGGATTGGATATTTACCGCGAAACAGAAAAGAAAACGGAATTATACAGGATATGAATATTATTGAAAATGCATCAATTGCGGCTTGGGGAAAGTATGCAAAAAAGGGAGTTATTAACTTTCAAAGACATGAAGATATCTTTGAAAATCAAATTAATAATTTAAGGATTAAAATGGAAAGTCCAACAAATAGTATAAATAGCCTTTCCGGTGGGAATCAGCAAAAAGTTGTTCTTGCAAAGTGGCTGTCATTAGATCCAAAACTGCTCATTCTTGACAATCCAACACAAGGTGTGGATGTAAGAGCTAAGGAAGATATTTATGAAATCATATTAAAACTTGCGGAAAATCAAATAGCTGTTGTTGTTTTATCCAGCGAAGCACAGGAAATCATTCGATTATGTGACAGAGCCTATGTGATGTATCATGGGAAAATACAGGGAGAGGTATCAGGTTCGACTATGAATGAGCATGAAATCATGTATCTTGCAACCGGTGGAAACTTATGTCAAGACCAAGGAGGAAAAATAAGTCATGCTTAAAGATAATGTAAAGCAAAAGAAAAATTTTTTTGAATGGTTTAGGAATAAATGGACTACAGAACCGCTATTTAGTACTGCTATAGCATTGCTGATTATGATAGTTTTGCAAACCTTAATCTTGGGGTTTGATTATGATTCCTTTGGACATTGGTTTAATTCATGGATTAACAATTGGATCAATATCTTGAGAAACAATGCCGGTGTAGGGATTATTTCATTGGGTATGACTTTTGTTATAATTTCGGGAGGCATAGATCTTGCGGTTGGTTCCACATTGGTTGCGACCGGAGCTGTAATTATGATGCTTATAGACACAGGGGAAAAAGGGATTTTATTGAACCTGGGATTAACCGGGGTTCCTGCATTTATTGTTACAATATTTCTTGCAATTTTACTTGGATATTTATTGGGCAGCGGCATAGGCTTATTGATTACAAAGGGAAAGATACCACCTTTTATAGCAACTCTTGGCGCTATGAAGATATTTAGAAGTATTACTCAACATTTTATGCAGGGATATAATCCCACTGTCCCCAAGGAATTCCTTCAGATATCAAATCTCAGAGTAGGAAAGTGGATGTTTATGCCAATTGTATATTGGCTCATTATCACGCTGTTCCTTTATTATATTTCTAAACGCACTACCTTCGGACGACAGGTAATAGCTGTAGGGTCAAATGAAAAAGCTGCAAAGCTTTCAGGAGTAAATGTAGATAGGGTGAAGAGAAGGGTATATTCCTTAATGGGGATTTTAGTAGCCATAGCTTCGATAATTCAAGTTTCCCGAATCGGCTCCATGGATTTTGCCAATGCAGGCAGTGGTGCTGAAATGGATGCAATTGCAGCAGCAGTAGTTGGGGGTACCAGTATGAGTGGTGGAAGAGGAACGATTATCGGCACAGTATATGGGATGCTTATCATTGCTGTTATGAACAATTTGCTCAATCTATTTGGAGTACCACCATTTTTGAGAGAAGCATTCAAGGGAATGATTGTAGTATGTGCAGTTCTTCTTCAGAGAAAAGAAAAATCATAAACGTGAAAGGGGATAAGCATGTTAAATATAGGGATAATTGGATGTGGTAAAATCGCTCAGGTAAGACATATACCAGAATACATGGATAATAAAGACTGCAAGATTGTGGCTTATTATGATAGGACATATGAAAGGGCAAAAGAGATGTCCCAAAAATATGGGGGAATAGCTTATAAGTCATATGAGGAGTTATTAAAAGATAAAGATATAGATGCCGTAAGCATATGTGTTGCAAACCATCTCCATGCAGATATTACCATACAAGCACTTCGCGCAGGAAAAGATGTACTATGTGAAAAGCCTATGGCAACAACGATTGAGGACTGTGAAGACATGGCTAAAGCAGCTGATGAAATGGGTAAAAAACTTATGATAGGACACAATCAGCTATTAGCACCAGCTCACAAAAGAGCTAAGAAACTTATAGACGATGGACTCATCGGAAAAATACTTACATTTAAAACCACATTTGGTCATGGAGGTCCGGAAACATGGAGTATAAAACCGGGACCAAATACATGGTTTTTTGACAAAAATGCAGCAGTAATGGGCGCTATGGCAGACTTGGGAATACACAAGACGGACTTAATCCGATTCTTAACAGGGCAAAAAATCGCAGAAACTACGGCAAGGCTTATGACATTAGACAAAAAAGATTCAGAGGGCAATTTTATTGGTGTAGATGATAATGCATTTTGTATATATAGAATGGAAGACGGAATAGTTGGAACGATGACAGCTAGCTGGACCTACTATGGACCGGAGGACAATAGTACGGTTCTTTATGGCACCAAGGGGATAATGAGAATATACGATGACCCCAAATATTCCATAAAAGTTGAGCTTAGTAACGGAGAAAAAATATATTATGAAATTGAAGGCATCCAAACGAATGAAAATCAGACGAAATCGGGAGTTATCGATTTATTTATAGAAAGCATCTTGGAGGATAAAGAAACTGAATTGTCAGGTAAAAAAGCTCTAAATTCAATGAGAGCAATATTTGCAAGTATTGAATCCTCAAATACAGGAATGACGGTTTTCGTAGATTAGGACTAGGGGGGTTATTAATGAAACTTGGTTTTGTAAGTGCAATATTAGCTGATTACAGCTTTGAAGAGATGATAGATATCGCCAGTGAATTGGGGTTTGAATGTGTAGAAATAGCATGTTGGCCTCAAGGAAAAGCAGAAAGAAGATATGCAGGAGTAAGTCATATTGATGTTGAAAATTTAACTGATGATAAAGTAGACTATATAAAAAATTATTGCAAAGAAAGAAATATTGAGATATCAGCACTTGCTTTTTATCCAAATACCTTGGGAAATGATTTGGAAATGAGAGAAGCAAATGTGTCTCACCTATATAAAGTAATAGATGCAAGCAGTAGACTGGGAGTAAATATGGTTACTACATTTATAGGTAGAGACCAATTTAAAACAGTAGAAGAAAATATAGAAATTTTCAAGGAAGTTTGGCCTGATATCATAAATTATGCTGATAAAAAGGATGTTAAGATAGCCATAGAAAACTGCCCAATGTTATTTGATAATGGGCAATGGCCTGGCGGGCAAAATTTATTCACTTCTCCAATTATTTGGAGGAAGTTATTTGAAATCGCACCAAATAAAAACTTCGGCATAAATTTTGACCCAAGTCATTTCGTATGGCAAATGATGGACTATATAAACCCAATCTATGAATTTAAGGATAGGATTTTCCATGTACATTTTAAGGATATAAAATTGCATTCTGAAAAATTAAAAAGGGCGGGTATACTTGCTTATCCTTTAAATTATATGAGTCCAAAACTCCCGGGGCTTGGAGATGTGAATTGGAGCCAATATGTATCAGCTCTGAATGATATAGGATACAATGGATACGGATGTATAGAAATAGAAGATAGAGCCTTTGAAGACAGCGAAGCAAGAGTCCTTGACAGCCTAAGGCTATCAAAGAGGTATTTGGAACAGTTCGTGATATAGGGTTAGATTGTAGTTCACATTTATGCTGCAAATATACATGTTAATTTGCATTGTAATCATCTGTTATATAAGCTATAATATAACCATGAGGAGCTGATGATACAATGACAAATATAAAACCTGTTTCGGATCTAAGGAATTATACAGAAGTTCTTAATGAAGTAAGAGAAAATAGTCCAGTGTATTTAACCAGAAATGGACGAGGTGAATATGCCATTATAAAATTGGAAGAGTTAGATAAGCTAAAATCTACAACAGGATTATATAACTCATTTATTTGGAGATAGTTCAGATACAAAATGATAAGGGTCGGGGTGGGGTACCGACCCTTATCATTGCCTAAGGTATCATATTCTTTATTCTATCAAGCAGCGCAGCCATTTGTGCCCGAGTGACTTTATCTTTAGGACGAAAAGTCCCATCATCAAAACCTTCAAATATATTTTCTTCCGCCATTGTTACTATATATGGATATGACCACTTTGAAGAGTCAACATCTTTAAAGTGGTTTTTATATTTATTGGAAGGGCTTATCTTTAATAATCTGGACAATAATGTTGCCATTTCCTCTCTCGTAAGGGAGGCATCAGGAGCAAATTTTTGGTTTCCTAGTCCCTCCATTATTCCATGCCCTACAGCTATTTCAATATCTTTCCTTGCCCAATGATTGACCGGAATATCTTTAAAATATGATATATTAGAACCTGTATTTTGCAATCCTAAAACACGAACCAAGAGAGTGGCAGCTTCCGCTCTGGTCAAAGCCCTGTTAGGTTCAAAATAACTGTCCCTAGTACCGAGCATCCAGCCTTTTTCATATACGGAAAGTATATGTGCCTTAGCCCAGCCTTCTCCAACATCCACGAAGAGTCTGCTTCCATTAGCCCATTGATTGTAGGCGTTCCAGATATTTTTAGTAGCCTGATGAAGGCTCCAGCTTCCTGCCCCCCTTAGATTATATTTCTCAATTAATTGCAATTTACCTAGGATTGATTCCTCGTTTTCAAACCAAATAGTATATCCGCCTATGGGGAAACCCGCTTCATATCCTGTAATATTTACTTTAGCCATTGGAGATTTAGAATTATTGTCATAGGTTACAGTCCCATTGTATTTTGCAATGAGTTCATTGATTTTTATAAGGCTTGTGCCCTTTCCTTTAATGCTGCCATCATCACTCCAGCATCTGCCAAAGAAGGGCATGCCAATTACAATCTTAGAAGGTGGAGCATATTTTAACGCATGATTGATAGAATCCTCCACAAATCCTACACTGGAAACCGGGCCTGGATCACCTGTTTCGTAGTGTTCATCATAGGACATGATTAGCAGATAGTCAGCATATTTTGCCAAATTTGCATAATCATATGAGCCATACCATCCTCCTGTATAACCATGGGGATTGGCAGCCACAGCTACAGAGACTTCTTTTCCCTTAGGTAATGCCTCTCTCAATGCTTTTACAAACAGCGTAAAGGCTTCCTTATCTTCAACAGTTACATTTTCTATATCAACGTTCACGCCATCAAGATTATACTTATTTATGACATCTGCAATTTCCTTTACCAAATTATCCCTATTATAAATAGCCGCTCTTCCTACGTCACGATCCCAGTGATTGGCAAGGAAAGGGACAACCTTAAATCCATTGTTCTGCATTTGTTTAATGGTATAAGGATCAAATTGGGAGGTTAATTGTAGGTTGCCATCGGGAGTTAAATCAAAATAACTAGGGGAGACTACATCCAGCACATCGCCTGTTTTGTTTAATGTATCAATTATTTGGCTGCCGGTTTCAAAATAAGCATAACTCATATGATAACTATTACTTGATTTTCCAAAGGAATCAGAACTTTGCAAAGTTATCGTTGCAACTACAATAGTGCCTACTACCAATTTGATGCTATTGATCCTGATATTGGGGAACTTAACTCTGATGATTTCCTCAATAAATTTTTCTATATTATTTTTTTGTTCTCTTTCGCTTCCAAATTCATCAGCAAATTCAGTTAACCCCATATCAAGATATAGGATAAGCATATATCCGTCATCATTTTTTTTAAGCCGATATTTTCTAACAAATTCCATTATATCCCTCCATTCTATTTAGTATTACCATAGAATGAGAAGAATATTTTTAAATATGAATTGGTTTATCTATAGCCCCAAAAGCTGCTTCCATAAATATTTCAGATGAAGTAGGATGGGGAAGAATCGTTTTAGCCATGTCAAATACTGTTCCTTCAAGCTGCATTATTGCTACTGCACTTGAAATCATATCACTCGCATTACCTGCCATTATATGGGTTCCGATTATTTCACCATATTCATTATCAGAAATTATTTTAATAAATCCTACAGTATCATCTTCAGAAAGTGCCTTTCCATTAGCAGATAAAGGGAATTTGCTTATTGTAATATCATGCCCCTTTTCCTTAGCTTGCTCTTCAGTAAGACCGACACTTGCAATCTCAGGGAAAGTATATGCAACTAGCGGTACATGATTGTAATTCATCTTGCTCACTTTACTCATAATATTTTCTGCAGCTACAATCCCTTCAGCAGAAGCCACATGGGCTAATGGGTATTTTCCATTCACGTCACCTATTGCATAGACGCCTTTTATATTTGTTTCCATTTTTTCGTTTGTCTCTACAAATCCTTTAGAATTTAATTTCAAATTCAAATTTTCTAATCCAGATAAATTAGGTTTTATCCCTAAAGACAATAGATATTTATCAGCCTTATATATTTTTTCTTTGCCCTTCACATCAGCGATTATACCTTCATAAGACAGAGATTTTATTTCCGCTTTTGCTATGATTTTAACTCCATCTTTTTTAAGCTGCCTTTCTAAAGTCTTGGACATTTCTTTTTCAACTGTAGATAATATTCCATCAGAATTGAAAATCATAGTAATATTTGATCCTAATGCATTGAAAAGCGTAGCAAATTCTACTGCGTATACATTACCACCGAGTATTACCGGTTCCTTTGGTATCTCTTCAATTTGAAGAGTAGCCCTGCTATTTAGGAGTAAACTTTTGTCAAAACCATCCTTAAGCCCAGGTAAATCGGGGATATTTTCACTGGCTCCGGTAGCGATAATTAGGTTTTTGCTTTCTAAAGTTTGGCCATTTACTTCAACATGGGTCTTGTCTATTATCTGTGCCATTCCTTCTATTAAATCTACCTTGTTTTTCCTAAATAGCATATATATTCCTGAAACAAGTCTATCTACTACCGAATCCTTGTGGGCTATAAACGATTTCCAATCGATATTTAGTTTTTCTTTGTCTATTCCCCTTATTCCCAAGTCCCCACTTTTCTGAATATCCTTATAGAGTTTTGCATTATGAAGCAAGGTCTTGGTAGGGATACACCCCCAGTTCAAGCATACCCCACCTAATCTTTCTTTTTCTACAACTGCTACTTTTGCCCCGAGTTGAGCCGCCTTAATAGCGGCAACATATCCTCCGGGACCTCCGCCTATTACTATTACATCATAAGTCAAATTAATCACCCCTTAAGATTTTAGCAACAATAGCTCAGGGTCAGTTAACAATTCCCTCAATATATTTAGGAATCGTGCTCCGCTTGCACCGTCTATAATTCTATGATCATAGGATAGGGATACGGGGAGTATCTTAGCTATTACAATCTCATCATCTCGCACTATAGGTTTCTTGACTACACGGCCTAGTCCCAATATAGCTGATTCCGGATAATTTATGATAGGAATTCCATAATATCCTCCTATTGAGCCATAATTTGTAATGGAAAAGGTGCTTCCCTTAAGTTCACTTAAATCAATCTTATTCTCCTTAGCTCTAGTGCCTAAATCAACTATAGCCTTGGCAAGTTCAACGATTGATTTTCTATCCACATTCCTAATTACAGGTACCATAAGCCCTCTTTCTGTATCCGTTGCTATGCCTATATGATAGAAATGTTTCAAGATAAGCTCATTATTTTCTTCATCTAATGATGCATTAAATTCCGGTAATATCTTCAAAGCTGTAATTGCTGCCTTAATTATAAATGGCAAATAGGTTAGATTTACATCCTCTTCCTTCAATATGCTTTTATATTTCTTTCTAAAATCATCTAATTTACTGACATCTATTTCATCCATTGCAGTTGTATGAGGTATAGTAAATCTTGATTGAGTCATTTTTTCTGCAATGGTCTTTCTTATTCTAGTAAGGGGAACTCTTGTTATGCTTTCACCTTTCGATACCTCTTCTTCAAGCTTGACAAAATCACTAGAAACTTCATCAACTTTGGACTTTGGTTCTTCAATTTCTGACAATGAGTCTTTGAAGTTTCGGATATCCTCCTTCATTACACGTCCGCCAGGACCTGTACCTATTACCTCATTGATGTCAACGCCCAAGTCCTTAGCCAAGGCTCTTGCTACTGGAGTTGCCAGTATTTTTTTCTTATTTACCGCTTTTTTAGTTGAGACGATGCCTTCTGTACTAGGAGGTATCTCTTCTGATGACACTATAACTTCACCCACTACACCGGCTGTCTCTTCTTCGACTATTTCCTCATTTTCATCTACCTGAGCCTCAGTCTCATCAGCTTCACCAGATGTATCAATTGTTATAAAAACTTCACCTACATTGATTACATCTCCTGCATCGGCCATCAGCTCCAATACTTTACCGCTCTTTGGTGTTGGAATTTCCGTGGTGACCTTATCGGTTTCAACTTCGGCTATAGAATCTCCTTCATTTACATTGTCTCCTATATCAACTAACCATTTTATGATGGTACCCTCGTGGATACCCTCTCCAATATCCGGAAAACGATATTCATATTTCATAAAGTATCTCCCTCCTTACCTAAAATTTCACTACATCAAGTATTGAGCTTGCAATTCTTTCAGGAGTTGGGATATAGTGATGCTCTCCTCTTGCCAATGGGAATATAGTATCAAACCCCGTTACCCTAGTTGGCGGAGCTTCCAAGTAAAGAAATGCTTTTTCATTGACCAATGCTACGATTTCAGCCCCTACTCCGAAGGACTTGGGCGCCTCATGGACTACAATTATTCTTCCTGTTTTCTTAACGGAATCTACGATTGCATCTCGATCCATTGGAGAAATAGTACGGAGGTCTAAGACTTCCGGATGAACATCCTTTTCACTTACTATTTCTACAGCTTTCTGAACATCTCTAACCATTGCACCCCAAGTTACTATAGTTACATCTTCTCCTTCTTGGACCAGCTTTGCCTTGCCAATAGGAAGTTCATAATCCTCAATCGGTACATCTTGTTTAAATGCTCGATAAATTCTCTTTGGTTCTAAAAATAAGACAGGATCGGGGTCTCTGATAGCTGCTATTAAAAGTCCTTTTGCATCATATGGAGTAGATGGTATCACTACTTTAAGCCCAGGAATATGGGCATACATTGCTTCCGTACTTTCAGAGTGATGTTCTAATGCGCGAATACCTCCTCCATAAGGAGCACGGATTACCATAGGCAGATTAAATCGACCTCGGGATCTGTTTCTCATTCTTGCAACATGACTTATTATTTGATTGAATGCAGGGTATGAAAATCCCATGAATTGAAGTTCAACCACAGGTTTCAATCCATTGATAGCCATGCCTATCGCAGAACCTACGATTGCGGATTCAGCCAGGGGACTGTCAAATACCCGAGTCTCACCATATTTTTCTCTAAGCCCGACGGTAGCTCTGAAAACTCCGCCTTCGACTCCAACGTCTTCTCCATATACTACAACTGATTTATCAAGTTCCAATTCATTGTCTAAAGCTTGGGTTACAGCCTGAATTAAGTTCAATTTATTTGACATGATTTTTACCTCCTTGCAAAAATACTTTGTACTCATTGAGTTGTTCCTCTAAATGCGGAGGCATTGTTGCATAATGATACTTAAAGATATCATCAACTTCGTAAACTGAATTTTTCTCGATGTCTTCAAAAGTAGCTACCACTTTTGTATCTAATTCTTTTTTGATATTTTCTTCCCATTCTTCATTGATAAGACCTTTGTTTAACAGAAAGTTTTTAAATCTAACAACTGGGTCTTTATCTCTCCAAGATTCAACTTCTTCATCTTCTCTATATTTAGTTGGGTCATCGGAAGTTGTATGAGGACCAAATCTATAGGTGTAGGCTTCAATCAAGGTAGGACCTTCGCCATTTCTAGCTCTTTTAATTGCTTCTTTAGTTGCAGCGTACATGGCAAATATATCATTGCCATCTACCAAGATTCCTGGCATACCATATGCAATAGCCTTTTGTGCCAAAGTTTCACTTGCCGTCTGATTTTTTCTTGGAACTGAGATAGCGTATTGATTGTTTTGAATAATAAATACAACAGGTGCTTTAAACACAGAAGCAAAGTTTAGCCCCTCATGGAAGTCCCCATGGGAGGTGCCTCCATCTCCAACGTAGGCAACTGCTACATTGTTTTCACCCTTGATATTGTTTGCCATTCCGATTCCAACAGCGTGTTGGAATTGGGATCCTATAGGAACTGAAACGGGCAATACATTTACGTCATCAGGCATATGACTTCCCCACTCATTGCCGTACCAATAAAGATAGATGTTTTTAAGAGGAACTCCTCTTACAAGCCAAGCGCCCAGCTCTCTAAAAGCAGGTACGAGAAAGTCTCCCTTTTCCATTGCATAAGCTGAACCTATTTGTGCAGCTTCTTGCCCGGTGTTTGGAGCGTAGGTAAGCATTCTTCCCTGTCTTTGGTAGGATAACGCTCTCTCATCGATGATTCTTACATATAGCATGGTTTTGTATAGATACAATAATTCTTCGTCGGTAAACGAAGGCATATCTTCACTTTTGACAATTTCTCCACTCTTATCCATGATTTGATACATTGTATTGTCAAGGGGATTATAATCTTCAAGATGCATAAATTTTACCTCCTTTATTAATATATATAAACCTCTAAATGATAATGATTATCAATATAGTTATTTTATATATATACAAAAAGCTATGCTTCTAAACATATTAGAGTATATTGGATAGGTTAAAATTTATGGAACAACTTTATTCAATTCACAATTCATAATTCACAATTCACAGTTCATAATTGAAAGAGGAGATCCTTCGATAGTCAAGTTTATACTGCCCGACTCAGGATGACACGAGCATTGATTATAATGACCTTATAGAACCCAAGATCACTGCTGTTGTCATCCTGAGCCTAAAGCGAAGGATCCCTATTATTTTTTAGCACATATAAAAATCAAAGTGCATATAAATTATATTTTTATGGCAAATTTCTCTAAAATAGTGTATTCTTATATAATATGTAAGTATTTTTGACATTAAATAATAAGGCAAAGTGAGGATGACCGTAAAATGTTAGGTACAATTGTAAACAGTATAGCTATTATATTAGGAGCATTATTGGGAATTATTATAAAAAAAGGCATAAAAGAAAAGTATAAGAGCACAATTATGGATGGTATTGGTCTTTCTATAATGATAATTGGAATAATGGGTGGAATAAAAACCGATAATATTGTATTGATTATAGCAAGTATTGTAGTAGGTAGTATAATTGGCGAAATAATAGATATTGATTACAAACTTGAAAAATTAGGCCACAATATGGAAATGAAATTTGGCAAAGGGGATTCAAACTTTTCTAAAGGCTTTGTCACAGCATCTCTGGTATATTGCATAGGTGCTATGGCTATAGTAGGAGCTTTGGAGTCCGGCTTAACAGGCAATCATGAAACCTTATTTGCTAAGTCAATACTGGACGGTATTACTGCCATATTATTTGCTTCAACATTTGGAATAGGGGTAGCCTTCTCTGCCATTCCTGTATTTATTTATCAAGGCATAATTACATTGTTGGCGAATTCCGCAAAGGATCTCTTAACGGTAAATGTTATTAATGAAATGTCAGCGGTTGGAGGTATATTGATCTTAGCCATAGGTATCAATCTATTGGGAATTAAAAAGATTAAGGTTGCAAATATGCTGCCTTCAATTATAATTCCGTTAATATATTTAACAATTGTGAATGTGATATAGTATTAAAAAAGAAACTAGTAATCTTACACTTAACAAGCTATCACCTCTGGTAAGAATATAAGTTAATTTGATTATACAATAAATAGTCGGATTATATCTTGAAAACCAATAAAACTGGGTTGCAGATTCTGCAGTCCGGTTTTATTTTTTTAAATATTTTAGTGAACAATTAAAATAATGAATATATTTATGCTTGTACTAATATTATATATTAAAAAGGAAGGAGGAAGTCGATGAAAAAACAACAGAAGAAATCTAAAGAGCAGAATAGATTAATTTGTATTGTAATGTTGGCAGTTATCCTACTATGTCCAGTATTTTCTTATGCCAGTTTTAGCGACATTGAAGGCTATTGGGGGGAAGAAGTGATTCTAAACTGGACAAATAAAGGACTTGCTAAAGGCTATAATGATGGAACATTTAGACCCAAAAATGAGATTACAAGAGCAGAATTTATGAGTCTTATAAACAATGCATTTGGATTTACAGAAGAGGTAGATATCGATTTTAAGGATGTATTAGAAGGGAAGTGGTATCTTAGCACTATTAAAAAGTCAAAGGCAGCAGGCTATATAAATGGATATGAAGATGGCACTATAAGGCCTGACAAATTAATCACAAGAGAAGAAGTCGCATCCATAATCGCAAAAATGACCAACCTCAATCAGTATGAAGAAGGTTCAAAAATGTTTAAAGATCAGGAACGGATGAAGTGGAGCCGAGGCTATATCGGAGCTGTTGCCAATGAGAAATATATGGCAGGGTATCCTGATGGAAACTTTAAACCATTGAACAATATAACTCGTGGGGAGGCGATATTTGCACTAGATAATATAATAAATAAGGCAGGGATTCAAATAATAGCAAAACAGGACTTCCTAGGAATCACATATATACATGTAATATGGAATAAGGAAAGCCAACCATTGAAAGTCATAGCAAATGGAAATGAATTGAAGTTTGACAAAGATGATGGAAAATGGAAGGGAACATCGCTTTACTTAAATATAGGAGATGGAGTAGAAATAACAGCGATTGGAAATGGTATGGAGTATAGGAAAACTGTATTCGTTAAGGACATTGCAGACTAGAAATAATGAGAAAAAGGGAGGAGAGCTTAAATGAAAAAACTATTTACAAAAAAGACCATATCTTTAATTATGGTAATACTTGTAATGATTTCTACTATAGGGTTTGCAAATGCTGGGGGAAATGATGTTGTAATAAAATCAATTATTTTCCAAGATGAAAATAATAATATGGTTTATGTTGATTATGCTGAAGCAATTGAACAATCCCTAGAGGGGGATAAAGCTCTTTATGATGCAATAGTACATTATGTAGGAATTGCAGAAGAAAAGGGAAGATTAGTATATCTTGAGACTGAGGCGGGCGTATATTTGGACTACGGGAAGGCATTGACAGATAATCTTTCTAGGCTTGCAGATATAATCGATGTAGAGAAATATATAGTTAGAGGAGAAATTAAATATACCCATGAGCTGTGGATTGATGATGGTAAACCAGTTATTACAGATCCGGAAGCAAAACCGGCACAACTAGTAAGTATAACAGAGGTAGATGGAATAGAAGTAGAAATAGGGACTACGGAAGAGACAGCAAAAAGTATGTTGCCAAGTAGTACAACAATATTGGATAGCAGAGATAGGACCCATACTGTGGCTTTGGATTGGGCTATAGAAAATTATGATAAGGATGTAATAGGAAACTATAATGCAATCGGCAGATTTGAATTACCAAGGGGAGTTGTAAATAAGAAGGGTATAGACCTTAAAGTAGAAGCTATAGTAAAAGTATTTGAACCCGTAGTCGAACCGGAATTTCCGGTAGAAGTGGAAAGTGTGTTTATAATAAAGAGTGAAATTACTGAAAACACTTATGCTAACATAAATATTAAAGAAGAGTATGTATCAATAGTAGAAGAAGTAAAAGTTGATGGGAAGTTAGCA
>ENA-UOOI01000960-UOOI01000960.1-fermentation-metagenome-genome-assembly--contig:-NODE-960-length-33133-cov-5.198833_pt1 | contig 33133 bp, 41 predicted proteins | sample MGYA00245779_ERZ724027 | MGnify/ENA primary metagenome ERZ724027 (study PRJEB28704, sample SAMN03018318) | fermentation metagenome | biome: anthropogenic terrestrial biome; feature: soil; material...
TTATTTTATAAAAATTAAAAGGCAATACCTTAGTATATCTAAAGTATTACCTCTATAAAACCAAAAGCTTCTTTTCCAGTAATAAAAAATAAGCACTATACTTTTTAAAAAAAGTAAAAAAATGTTTAAGCAGCAAATAAATTTTACTGCTTAAACATTTTTTTATAGTAAATTTTTAATATATTCACTGCATCATCTACAGAAATATCACCTTTTATTTCTCCAAACTGAGAACCATTTGAATAAAAAATTTTAGCATTATTTTTTGAATTTTTATTTACAGAATAAATGAAATCCTTATCCAATACCTTAAATTCACCATAGTTTTTTAAGTTAATAAATTTTTGCATTTGTTCTGTGAATGTATACTTTTTACCATTGTTATTAACATACTCATATTCTGTTACACTATCATATCCACTTTTTATAGGATAAGCATTTATCTTATTTAATTTAAATCCTTTAAATTCCCCTATTTTATCCTGTTTTCTATTACTAGGATAACTTATAGAACCATTTAATATTTTGTTATAGGTATCCATATTAAAATTAGTTAGAAAATTACATATTAAATAAGATACATTTTTTAGCTCTTTCAAATCCACATATTGAAATTGATCTTCTTTTTTATCTATTTCATTATTAGGGCTTTTATTTATTAACATAAAGGCTGGTATCTCTCCATTATAAAATGAAAGATCATCACTGGAACCTCCAAGTGAAATTTGTAATTTATTTTCTAATTCCTTATTTAGCATTACAGTCATTACATTATTTTCTTGATTAGCATTTCCTATAACTACATCACCAGCATCTTTTTCACCCACCATATCAACATTAATACATCCAAGTGTATTCTTCTTTTCTTCATCTGTTAACTTGGATACAAAATATCTTGATCCACTTCTATAATATTCTTCTGCACTAAAAAACACTATTTCAATATTAAAGGGACTATCATAATTTCTTAACTGTCTTGCCACTTCAAGTATAACACTGACACCAGTACCATTATCTATAACTCCTTTAGTATAATCTGTAGTATCATAATGTGCCGTTAAATATATTGTTTTTTTCTTATCACTATGATTATCTCTTTTAGCAATTACATTTTTTCCAGCACCTTTTTTCTCTGAATTATATGGATTTAGTTTAAAATAATCTTTATTATTTTCTACATATGTTGTAGATTTAAATGTCTGCTTATAAACTGGGAACTCTTGAAACTGAACTATATAACCATATTCTTTAAGTTTATCTTTTAAATAATTGCTGCATATCTTTTCACCCTCTGAACCATAATTCCTTACATTTTCACAAACCCTTTTTAAGTTATCCATTATTAAGTTTTCATCAATAGAAATTTCAATATTCTTCTTATATTTACTTTCAGTTGATAGGCTTTTATCATTATTATCTGCGTTTGTTTTGGAATCACTTGAACAAGAAATAAATACTACACTTATAATTAATGTCATAATTAAGCTTATAACTTTTTTCATAGTATTTTCTCCTTTAATTTTTGTTTATATATTAAATAAAGTGTTTCTAAAGTATGTTATTTAGAAACACTTTACTATATTTTAATTAGTCTTTATGCTCCATAAATATATTTTGTTGCAACCCAACCATAAATACCATTGTATGAAACAGCTGCCCATGTAAGTCCATCAACATCTCTCATTTGGTATCTTGAATCAAATACAACCATATCACCTTTATTTAATTGGCGCAAAATAGTTCCATTGTTACCTGGTGTTTTTCTTAGTCTTACGCCATTTGCAGTTATTGTTCCATATTGTTGTAGAGCTCTAAAATTCATATCTTCTACAACTTCTTCTTGCTGTATGCTATTACTTTCAACTGCAGGTACATTTTTTTCTTGTGCACAAACTGGTACACCTGTTAATAAACTGATTGACATGATTGCTGCCATACAAGCTGATGCTTTTCTCATATTAATTCCCCCTTGTATAATAAGTTTTTTCTTAGCAACAATATATATTATATGCCTATTATGGTAATAATATCAAGTGAGCTGTGCTTTTAACAAATTCTATTAAAATTCTTCCTTATTTTATAAAAATTAAAAGGCAATACCTTAGTATATCTAAAGTATTACCTCTATAAACCCAAAAGCTTCTTTTCCAACTCTTCAAAATTATATTGCCTTTGAGGATAATCTGTAAAGCTATCTCTTTTAATATTATTCTTTGGCTCTACAAAATCTTTTACAAGCTTTCTCATATATCCTACTATGTTATCTACATTCTTACTAAGCAGATAATCATAACATTTTTTAATTAACTCCATGTCCCCTTTAGCATCTTTTAATATGCAGCTTGCTTCATGATGTGTAATAGTATGGTTTGTAAAAACAGCCTTAACCTTATTTATTAATTCTGAATCTTCTCGTGATTCTTCTTTAGTAACTGCAATTTCATCCTTTGCTTTAACATTACTGTTTTGCTTTATGTAAAATTTAATACTTGTAACTTTCCTTCCTGTTTTTATTTCTTCAAATGTAAAACTAATATCAGACTTATGCTTCAATTCTTTTTGCGCTCTAATTAATACTCTATTTTTAAAATTATTATAAATTAAATATGCCTTTTCTTTTGCTGCTACCATATTTTTAAGTTCTTCAATTTCAATTTGGATATTTTTTTTATATAAGTTACTTTTTAATATCTCATAGATCCTTATGGAGTATTTACTCTTTAAACTCAATACATTATCTAGTTTATAGCTTGTATATAGTTCCTTTAATTCAAGCATATACGGTTTTAAATCTGGTGCAAACTTTAGCGTTACTGTACCCTCTCCAGTTTCATAAATTGCACTACATAGCCAGGCTAATTGAATTATTTTTTTGCCTTCTCTTATTTCAAATACCTTTTTCATTAATTCTTTTGTTATTTTAGGCACTTCTTTATATTTACTTTGGTCTTGTATACCTAACAATTCTATAAATTCTTTTATTTTAAATTTATATTCCTTAAACTCGGTATCCTGGGGCTGTACCATAGATGCCAACGTTAAAATAATCTTTTGCTCCTGTAAACTTAAATCATAATTGGCACATATTAATTTATTACTTTTTGTTACTATATAATTTTTGTCCATACATGTCACCTCATAAAAATATATTAACATATAAATACTACTGCTACAATATAAAAGTAGTGTAGTATTTAGCTATGAAAATGTAGTATTTAACTATGGAAATGTAGTATTTAAATTAATTTTAACTATGAAAATGTAGTATTTCACTATAAAAATGTAGTATTTAGATTTTTAAGGCATTGGTATAACTGGTTTTGAAGTGGCTCTTAAACACTTAAAACATATATGTTTTAAACATGTAAAACAACAACAAGAGCTATGTTGTTGTATAACTAAAACTTAAACTAGTTCTTTATTTTATAAAAAATAAAAGGTAATACCTTAGTATATCTAAAGTATTACCTCTATAAACCCAAAAGCTTCTTTTCCAACTCTTCAAAATTATATTGCCTTTGAGGATAATCTGTAAAGACATCTCTTTTAATATTGTTCTTTGGCCCTACAGAATCCTTAACCATTTGCTTAAACTGATGATATAATTTATATTTATTTTCACTATGATTTTGTGTTAATTAGCTATGAATTTGTGTTATTTGGCATACTGAAATATAGATATATTAGTACTTTAAGTAGTGCTTAGAATATATAAAACAATAAATGAAATATGAATTGCAATATATATTTCGCACATGTTATAATGGATTTACAAAAATGTAAATTTTTATATTTAAGGGGGATTGGCAAATGAACAAAACTATATCAACTTTACTTAGTGGAATAATAATAGCGTCTTGTAGTTCAAATGCTTTTGCAGCTACTAACGTTAGAAATATTCCTGGATATTCAACAGTTGGAACATATAATTAAAATTTTATAAATGAGGATGTATTATCTTGAAAAGATTATATATAATTAAGAACATTATTACGGTAATATGTTTGATTTTATTAGTTGTAGGTTTAAACTTTATGATTAAAGGTAATCATATAGGTTTTATACTTCCTGCTATTTCAATTATTCTAATATTTATTATGAAAAACAATTATTTTAAAAAAATAGAATATAAAAATTCAATAGTAGATTTTATTTTTAGAATTGCATCCATTATTACATTTATATACATTTTAATAATGAGTATAAATATAATATTTATTAAATAAAAATAAATCTTAAGTTAATAAGCTAAAATGATATGAAAAGCGAACTAAATAATACTTGGTTCGCTTTTTCATATTTATAGTAAAACCATAAAATTATATTCACCAAGAAGATTAATGTGTTTCCAACCTAAAGGAGCTATATTTTTAAGCAACCCTTCATAAACTTTTTATTATTAAATAAAAAAACAGGTATTACTAAATTAGCACTGTAATAATACCTGTTTTTATTTATGAATTTGAGCATACTATCAGATTAGTTAATTTTCATATTTTCTATGTCATAAGTGTTGAATTTTTTTGCAATACAACTATTGTATTTTTTTAAATAAATCATAAACACAATAAAATAATTAACAAATAACGATATAAATATACCGTATATTTGAATTTTTAAAATATATATAAAAAAACACATAAGAAATAATGATAGAAAATTTACTTTTGCTGTATTAAATAAAACAAATTTACTTTCATTCAATGATTGTAAAGAATATTTATAAATGGTGCAAAATGGATTAAATATATTGGATATAATTATATAGATTAATAAGTTACTAGCAATTAAAATTACTTTTTCATCATTAGTAATTAATTTAGGCAAATAGTCTCTAAATATTAGAAATAAAATAGATAAAAATAAATATATAATCATGGATATTAATATGCTTAATTTAGGGATGTTAGTTAATGATTCTTTATTATTTGATCCATCATTTTGGCTAATTAAAGTAAGCGTTGCTGAACCGTACATATACATAGGGATTAATATAATATTTATTAATTGTGTAAGTATTAAATATGTTGATAATTCAATTACTCCAATTCTGGATATAATAGCATTGGTTGCAATAATAAAAATGCTTCCTTCTAATACCTCTTGTCCCATTAATGGAATGCTTTCTTTTATATTGTTCTTAATTTTAAATTTATAAATATTTATCTTTTTATAATTAAACTGTATATATTTTCTACATACACATACATAAAATAACAAGTTTATGATTAATGATAAAATTGTTGCAATAGCTGCTCCTTTAATCTCTAACTTTGGGAGTCCCAAGTTTCCAAATATGAGACCATAATCTAATATTAAATTTATTATAGAAGAACCAGTTGAACCTATTAAAATCCACTTAGTTATTTTTTTAATTTTAAATAAAGCTGAAAAGCTAAACAATAATAATTGAATAATTATATAAACACTCATTATATTTAAATAAGTTACAGCTTCATCCAATATCTTCCCTTTAAATCCATATAAAAGTGTTAATAATGGATTTTTAAATAAAACTATTATAATAAAAAAAATTAAACCTATTAATATGTTAAGTATTAAACATGAAATAAATTCATCTTGAAAATCTACATTATCATCTTTTCCTAAAGACTTTGCTCCATTAATATTAAATACTACAGATGTAAATCCTAAAACACCTGCTAGCAATGACAGCAATGATGAAATAACTCCTACTGCACTATATGCGAATATAGATATCCTTCCTACCATAGCTTGATCAGTAAAACCTATAATTAATCCTGCCATTGATTGAATTATTAATGGTACCGCAATATTATTTAATTCTCTTGCTTCATTGCTAATTAACTTTTTCATAACTAATACTTTCTGCTATATCTAATTGAATTAAATTAGCATAGATTATATTTAATAAAGGAAACTTACTCAAGAAATTTGAGAATATTTCTTTAAATGATTTTTCGCTTATGTTATATTCATTTGTAAAGTGCTCAACTATCTGATTATAATGATAATTTTTTGATATCAAATATAAGATTTCTGCTCCCGTATAATTTGTTCTATAATATTCAAGACCATACGGATCAAAAAATATAAAGTTTTCTCCTTCTTTTCTAAATATCAAATCTTTAGTACCCTCTATAATAAAATAATTAATTGTTTCCATACATTAATCCTCCTCATGAAAAAAACAAGCATTATCAGAACCATAAATCGACCCATCAAGATGATACGCTGCTGCTCTACATCCAGCTCCGCACCATTTTTTATCACACTCTACACATTTACCATTTAAATTATCAAAAGTAATACTTCTTAATTTATTAAATGCTTGAGAAGAATTCCATATTTCTTTTATAGATTTTTCCTTTATATTGCCTGCTTTAAGTTCATGAATATCTGACATTAGCTCACAACCATAAACATCACCATTATAATTTACTGAACAAGCTTTAATTCCTGCTTGACAAGAAATAGTTCTTTTTTCAGGATATACATTGCAATCTTGTCTCCATACGTTCAGTAAATCTAATCTATTATAATATTCTAATGGATAATAAAATAACCAAAATACTGAACTTTCATTAGGAGGTACTATTTTAAACTTTAACTTTATCTCTCCGCTTTCTTTCATTTTAGTTAATTTATAAAGCATCGGATACCATTTTTCTTTAGTTATTAAGCTATCTCCTTTTGATGCCCTCCCTGTTGGACAAATAACCATAACACTCATATATTCTATTCCTAGATTTTCATTCAGTTTTATAGTATTAATTAAATCTTCAACATTGTTTTTATTTAATGTAAATAGAGTAGATACAGGCAAATTATATTTTTGCAGATTTTTTATTCCTTCAATAGATTTTTTAAATGTACCTTGTCCTCTTATTGATTCATGGACAGCTGGATTACTTCCATCAATAGTTACACATATTCTATCAAAATTATATTTAGATAATTTTCTTGCTACATCATCAGTTATCAATATTCCATTAGTATTAATAACTTTTGCAAACTTATATTTTTGAGTTTTTTCAAGAATTTCAAAGAAATCTTTTCTTACAAAAGGTTCCCCACCACTTAAAGAAATTCTATGTACCTTCATATCGTCTAAGTCTTTAAATAACATTTCGAAATCGGATACTGTTAGTTCTTTATCTTCACTTGTATTGGGACCAGCTGATACAGAACAATATCCACATTTTAAGTTACATCTATTAGTTATATTAATATCAACTAATGCTGGAGCAGAATAAACTTCTCTCATAATTAAAACCACCTTATCTTATTAATTAAATATTGCATTGAGATATACAAATTTTCTAATATACTAAATATTAAATACATAGAATTAATTAAAAGAGAAAAAGTAAAATTACTTTTTCTCTTTTAATTTGATTGAGAGAACAGATTAATGTTTTCCCCATGTAATTTGAAATTCTACCTTTGGAATTTCGAACTTTTTACCTTTTTTAACCACTGTAATCATGCACCCCCATATGTTTATATTTTTGTAAAATAAGTATATTTATATAATAAACCATTGATAATTGTTTTACAACCTTTATACAAAACTTCCAGAAAAAGTTGATACATCATCATCTATAAAATTCTAGTCCTAATCATATATTTCAAATGCTGAGTATCCGGGAATTCAAGCTAAATGAATTATTTTTTTACCTTCCCTTATTTCAAATACTTTCTTCATTAATTCCTTTGTTATTTTAGGCACTTCTTTACATTTACTTTGGTCTTATATACCTAACAATTCTATAAATTCTTTTGTTTTAAATTTATATCCCTTAATTCTATCTCCTTTTGCATATATAATTGTTATTAATATCAATTTGTGTAAGTTAATACAAAAGAATTGGAGGTAATGTTTTGGATTCAGAATGCATTGAGTATTTAGTGCTTAAAGCAAAATCAGGCGATAAGTCTTCATTAGAAAATATTCTTAATAAATTTACTCCTGTTATAATTAAATATTCTTCATCTATTTATCTTTCTTCTTACAGCAGAGAGGATTTAATACAAGAAGGTTATCTTTATCTAGTAAATATAATAAAAAAGTATAATCCTAAGAGAAATAGATTTGTAGTATATGCATCTATTGCTTTAAAGAATAATTATAATTACTTAATTAGACAAAAGGCTAGATATAATATGGAGTTAAGCTATAATAACTCCATTGGCCAAAGTGATGTGAATTTTGAATGTTTTCTTATGGATAATTTAAATATAGAAGAAAAATTTATTCAATCTAAAAATAAAAAAGCATTATATTCTGCTTTAAAAAACTTAGATGAAAAAGAATTAGATATTTTAATTCATTATTATTTTAAAGAGCTTTCTATTAAAAGTTATGCTGTAAAAAATAACATGCTTTACCATAGTTGTGTGAACTTAAAGAAAACTGCCCTTTCTCATTTAAAAGAAATTATTAAAGCTTAAAAAGGTGGTGTGCTACATTGTATAATCTTTATAAAAAAGCTAAAGCTGGTGATAGTTATTCTATGGCAAAAATAATAGAGTATTTCATGCCTTTAGTGCTAAAGGAAGCCTCCAGGTGGAAAATAAAATGCTATGATTATGAAGATTTAGTTCAGCATGGATACCTTTCTATTATAAAGGCAGTGAACATGTTTGAAGGAGAAGAAAAAGCTTTTGTGCCTTATTGTATCAGAGCAGTTATATTAAATTACAGAGCTTTATTAAAGGGACAGATAAAACACCATAGAGAGATACCAGATGAATTTATTTATGATAAAGGGGAATATGCCTTTACTATAGAAGATGAGATTATTGCTTATGAAAAGACAAAGGAGTTATATGAAGCTTTGGACAAGCTGTTGCCAGGTGAAAGAGAAGTTGTGCAAAGCTTTTATATTGAGAATAATACATTAAGTGAAATAGCTGCTGCTAAAGATAAAAGCTATAATAGTGTAAGATATACTAAAGAAAAGGCAGTTAAAAAACTGCAAATGTTATTAAAAGAGCATAGATAGTAGTTAAGAGTGAAAAGTTAAGAAAGAAGAATAATGGATGAAATTCCAAAGGAATTTCTTAAATCATATAATTACAAGAATTTTGTAAGACAAAATTCTAACCATTACTCTTAGTTATTCATTATTAACTTTTAACTAAATAGATGGGTGGTGGGAACTATATATGACGAATTAGTAAAGCTTATTAGTAATGTAGGATTCCCAGCAGCGGTTAGTATATATCTTTTGGTAAGGCTAGATAAAAGACTTGAGGATTTAACCAAGGATTTATCTAAACTTACTAATGCTATACTTACTGTTGTGGAACACCAAAAAAGTGAGGAACTCATTAAAAAGTGAGAGCCTCACTTTTTTAATAATATTCATTAGAAATTGGGAACATCTATATTAGAAACATATTTGTTTAAATCTTTATCAGTTTTTATATCATTAACATTTTTTACATGTGTGTAATATTCTCTTATAGAGTCTATGGATATTACTTCATTGCATCTTTTGTCAGAAGCGAGGCCATTTCTAGCTATATTCCATGGAGATTCCATGTGAGTTAATTCTTCTAAGTATTTTGCATGGTATTTTCCATAGACTTTCCACACAGTTTCGAGAATGTATTTTTCATCATCATTAAATACGCTCATATCTAAATTGAATACTTTGGGAATAGGTGAATATCCTTTATCTTTGAAATAGTTATATAGTTCAGGAAATACAGGACCGTGAATCCATGCCTGACAATTTTCAGTTACAAGTGGTTTGCCAAAATAAGCAGTAAACCAAGCTTGAGCGTAGTATACTAATTTTTGTAGCTTCAGAGGAGTAATTACATCACCAGCTTCTTCATCTATTTTAAAAAGAAAAAATTTAGCAGTATTAAGTAGTTTACTTTCTTTGCAATTAGAAGAAGTAGGAGATTGACATATAATAGTGTTAATACGAGTTTCTAACTTTTTTAATGCAACAGGACTTAAGACTCCTTTGTTTTCTTCAAGGATTTCCTTCATTTTGTAAGGATTAATTAAAATTTCTTTAAGTTTTTCACTATATTCTTTAGAAGGAGTTAGTCCATTTAAATACCTAATTATAGTTGTTTCACCCCAACCTAATAACAGGGATAAAGGTTTTTTACCTATATTATATTTACGAAGAATTTCTTCTATTTCGCTTATTTGAATAAGACCTAGAATTTTCCTATACTTTTTATTTGCTCTCTTTATATTTTCATCGTCAATCTCAGCTATATATATTTCTTCACCGCATTCTTTGCAATAAGCAATATTAGCCATGTATTCAAATTCAACACCTTTTATATTTGTTTTAATAAAGTCCTCTTTAATTTCATATTCTCTTTCGGTATCACAGTAGTAGCAATATTCTTTTAGTAACATAAAGTTTTCCCCCCAATTATTTCTAATAATCTTAAATTAATTTCTTTTAAAGGTAAGGGTATTTAAGCTCATATTCTTGTTCATGAAATGATAAGCATATAACTCTACTATTAAGTTTAAGTTTTATGTATACTTTTAAAGGAATTCTTTTATCTGTTATAAATATTTGGCCAAATATCCACACTTCCCCTAGACGATTAGTATCCCTGTCTTCGTCAGTATATGAATAATTAGTTATATCAAGATTTAATAATTCTTTGCAAATTAGTTCGCTATTCAAACCATATTCAATCATAAAATCCTGGGTTTTATCTTTAGATTTTGTCCTTTTTATGATTCTTAAATTGCTTGAGGATTCATTTAATCTATTATTAATTTCTTCTAAAAATTCTTTTACTTCACTTTGAGATTTTATTTTTGTCAATTCATCATCTCCCGAACTAATATAAATATGTCTATTAATATTATATCAGGAACATAATGAAATAACAATAAAAGGGTATCAATTGATACTATTATTATCGCCAAATATATATTATTTATTCACATTACATATAAGTATTAATTTTTTACTGCAAACTTAGTAAGAAGGTCATATATATAGTTGAAAACAAAATAAAGGAGGAGTTAAATATGGCAGTAAGTGCAGATAAATACGGTACTAGTTTAGCATTAGAAGTAATAATAGGACAGGATGAGAAAGGAAATGACAAAACAAAAAATAAGACTATATCAAAAATAAGCATGAATGCAACAGACGAGGATTTGTATGCTGTAGGAAGTGCTATAGCAGATGTACTTAAGTATAGTATGGTGGCAGTAAGAAGAGTAGACAAGAGCATATTATTAGGTTAAAGGAGGGATAAACCATGGAAAAGAAGTTAATCATGAGATTTAAAGACAACTTAGACAAAAAGGTTGCTATTACTATTACCGAAATAAAAGAGAATATAACTGAGGAAGAAGTAACAGATTTAATGGATGTTATATTATCAAAACATCAGGTATTTGATTTAAAAGCTCCATTAGCAGCTAAGGTTTCAGCAGAAATTGAGGATAAAACTGTTAATGAAATTTATACAGCCTAGCTTAAAAAATAAAAGATAATAAATAAGGAGAGAATTTTTGCCTTTGGCAAAAATTCTCTCCTTATATAATCATAAAAATTTCTAAAGGAATTCTAACAATATTTATTTTTTATAATTTATTATTTAAAAATTGGAGGCATGTTATGAATATTATAAATACAGATTTAAAGTTCAATGGTTTAACTTATGGCAATATACCAAAGAGGATTATTTTACATCACGCAGAGGCAGCAAACTGCAGTATAGAGGATATTCATTCCTGGCATTTAAATAATGGGTGGTCCGGCTGTGGCTATCACTATTTTATAAAGAAGAATGGGGTCATATATAAAGGAAGAGATGAAAAGGCGATAGGCGCTCATTGTATAAATCACAATGCAGTATCTATAGGTATCTGTGTTGAAGGATGCTATAATTCTGAAACTATGGCAGATTCTCAGCATAAATCCCTTGTGGAATTAATCCGCTACATATTAAACAAATACAATATAACTGAAATATATGGCCATGGTGAACTTAATGCTACAGATTGTCCAGGAAGAAATTTTCCTTTGGATAGGATAAGAAAAGAAATACGCTTAGGAGCTAGATCAAAAGAGTGTACAAATTATCCAGGATATTTGCTTAAAATGAATCCTAATGTAAAAGATAATAATGTAAGGCTTATTCAAAAGAAGCTTATAGAAAAGGGATATAGTGTTGGAGCTTGTGGAGCAGATGGTTATTTTGGAGAATGTACTTTTGGAGCAGTTAAAAAGTTTCAAAATGGTAATTATCTTATGGTTGATGGAATTATAGGGGAAAGGACTTGGGAGAAGATAATGCAATAGATAATAGGATAGAAAGAAATGTTGAGGTCGCTTCTTTCTTTCGTGATATAAGAGACTATGGATCAATTATAACATATTACTAAAGAAAAACATGGGAGAGTGATACATTAATTATTATTGATTATTATGGTAAGTTTAAAAAAATTACAAGCAAAAAGAATCAAGGGAGTTTATGTTAACCCCATCGATTCTTCTTAGCTCCTTCGCTGACGCTTGGAAGCTGGTAAACTTTCCGCCATTAAATTAATCAATTTCTTATTTTTTAATCAAAATCTCTACACCCTGCAGCTGCACTTGAAAACCATGAAGCAATAGCTAATGCATATGGTTTAGCGTTACTTGAGTAGCTATCATATTCAGAATATATTCTTGAAATTAGTTTTTGATCACAATTACATTGATCTGCTTTACTTGAAGAACGTCCATAACAATAATCGTGTGATTGACAAGCTGTATCAAGTGCATCAATAGGAGCTTCAGGGCCACTATATCCAGGACCACACCAATTCCCATATATCAGTAAACTTGCTGCCCTAGCTCTAATTTTATCTACATCATTTTCCTTAACCAATAATTCAAACTCTTCTCCAGCTTTTAAAATAAGTTCAGGCTGATTATCTCTTTGTGCTGCTTCTCGATCAAAATAATAAACATTATCTTCTGAAACTTTAATATAGTTGTTTAAAGTTTCCATATCCTTTTCAAAACTACTTTTTTGAGCAAATACTGATGATGGCACCAATAAAATTAGTGCTAAACAGAGGATTAAAATTTTACTTAATACTTTTTTCATAAAATCACCTCTCCCCAAGAATTTAAAAAATATGTTTCATAATTGTTAAAATTATTATACAATATAATAAAAGGAATTGAAAGGAATATCTTCCGCAAATTGGGAGGGGCAAATGAAGAAAACAAAAATAATTATATTTATATTAGCAATATTATGTTTAATTAAATTCTTATATATACAAAATTTTAATATCAAGAATTATGTATATAAACATAAATATACTAATATGACTAAAAACCTAAAAGAAATAACTAAAGAAGATATACTTTTACTAGAAGCAAAAAAAGAACCATATATTATATATTTTGGTTCTATGGATTGTAAATATTGTATACGAAATACTGATAACACTAAAAATATCTTAAATCATTTTAAAAAAAATAAAATTCATATTTATAGATATCCCATAAATATGAAGACTTCACAATTTGAACAAACTTTAAATTATTTTAATTTAGAAGCGATACCATCAATAATTTACTATAATGGAGTAAGTCGAAAAAAAATTGACTATAAAAGAATTAATCAAGAAAAAGGTAATAAGGGGATAGCAAATTTTTTAAAGGGAGAATAAGTTATGAAAAACAAGAAAAAGTTATTTTTTATACTAAGTATATTTTGTCTTATAGGTTTTTTTTTAATAGTAATTCAAAGTATTTATATTCATAATTTTGGTAAAGTAGTTATCATAGGTATTCCCTTGTGTCTAATAGGAGGTGTCTTTTTAGGTATTTCGAAAAATGAGAAATATGGCTGGCTAGGTTGGATTTTTATATTACTCATTATTTGTTCAATGACACTTTTAGCAAATTCTTAAAAATTAATTAATAGAATAAATTTTTCCGTTTATCTTTAGGATTATTACCACATAACAGATAGTTACAAAAGGCTGTGATATGAAATTCAACACAAGACTTTTCAAAAGCTTTTTTATCGGCAGCTGATTTTTTGTATCTTTTTGAAAACAACTTCAGAAAAAGAACATAGGGGCACGAGATCTAACTGAGCAATGCGTAAAATGGATGTGTATTTATATATCTTCTATGGATAAATTTTTTACTTAGTATTCTATTCATCTTATATATCAAAGAGAATCTTTCATTTCATTATTCATATTCCAATATCCTGATTCATTCATAATTATTGCACCATCTTTTGTTGCAACTAATACACCTATATCATAATTTCTAATCTTATTATGTATCTCCAATTTATGCTACTCATAGATATATTTATATTTTAAATAATTCATATAATTTTCAAACTATGAAATAATAACTTTATTATATAAAGTTATTATAACAAAGAATATTGTTAACTTTATGGTAAGGAAGCTTTGGACAATCTTACTCACTGCTAGTTATCCAATACAGAAAGTTACGGCTTGCAGCAGTCAGCAAACTGGTCCAAAGCCTTTAATCCGCTAGGGCGTAATACCTAAAAAAGAGGCTAAGGTTTAGCTTAAAATAGATTAGTTTATAAATATATAAATAAATAAGATAACAATAGCCTCCTTTTTAGGTAAGGTACCAAATATGTAGCCTTGTACAAGCTTATATCTGCTAGTTTTAAGTATTGCTCTGCAGCGGCAGAAATAAGCTAGTCCAAGGGCAGAATATAATAAAAAAGAAATGCCATATTAAGCAGCTCTCTAGGGCTGCATTACTTTTTTATAGTACCAAAGAGGAAATGTTGTACAAGCTTTTATTTGCCTTAAGGTATTCCTTTGTGGGAGGGGCAAAAGAAAGCTAGTACAACGGAAATAATAAGAAGGTTTTTACACCGCTGCATCTGTAAGAATTAATGCAAATAGAGGGTATTTATTATAAAAATAGTAGCAGATAATTTGCTATATATGTAGTTATAGTACTGCTATATATACTAATTATAATACTTTGGGCACTTTAACCTGCACCCTAAAAAGTACAGGTTCCTCCCTAGCAGCTCTAAGGTTTAAAAAGTCTCTCCCTCATTTCCGAGCCTTTTTAAATCTAAGAGCTGCACGGTTTTAACTAGTCCTTTATTAGGGTACCCGCAGGAGTGCAACTATAACCGATAGTGTATATAAATATATTAAGGGTTATTTAAATTTGTAATAGACAGTTCGCTTGCCTACTTCGCTAAACAAGGGGAATTTAACGCAAGTACAAGCCTTAAAAGGACATGTACAAGCGTCAAATTTGTTGTTTAGCAAAATACACAAGCGTTTTAGGTATTCCTCTGGGGTCTTTTGTTACGCCAGGGGTTATTTTATTTTTTGTTAAAGAGCAACCGCCAACCGCAAGGGTGGACATGCTTCTGGCACTTAGCTGCAAGTACAAGCATTAAAATGTCATGTCCTTAAAGCCAAGGCCACAAGGCAGGTCCACCCTTGCTAAGTTTACAACTTCAAAGTTTTTTACTTATTAATAATTAAGATATTTCTATAGTATTGGAGGTGTAAATATGGAAAATGAAATATTAAAACTTGCTTCATCCCAAGGCATATGGGCAGTATTATCTGTTGTACTTATCTTTTACATCTTGAAAGCCCAGGAAAAAAGAGATGGAAAACAGGAAGAAAGGGAAAAAAATTATCAAGAAATAATATCAAAACTTACAGATAAATTTAACATTGTAGAAGATGTTAAACAAGATGTTAAAGAAATTAAAGACTATGTCTATAAAAAACAGTCTTCGTGAACTACTCACCACCTAAGAGGTGTGAGCTTCTTGGTCAATAGCACCAACGTGCCAAGTTTACCCAAGCTAACCCCGTTGCACCAACGGTTGTTATAATAATACCAGTTTATATCTTCTTGGCGAGAAGTCACCCCATTTAGGGATTGTCAATTGTCTTGATATGCCACCGTCAAGGCTTGGTTTTCGCTCTGGTTGCATAATAACGCTTGGTTGAATATTTTACGAGTAGAACCACTTTCTCCACTCAACCTTAAATATTCAGTTTTGTAAGAACAATGTGTTGGTTATATTTTAGTCTATTTGTTGCCTGTCGGCAAGTGCTATCCATCTCTCACCTAAGAGGATAGGAGAATTCCACACATTAGGTTACATTAGAAAAGGGTAAGTAAACTCTACTTACCTTTTTCTAATGTTGTATTTTTATTATTACTACTTTTTATATTTTCTAGTTCTTTTAATAGTTCCTTATATTTATTTTGATACTCACTTATTTCTTTATTATGTTTTCTTTGTAGTTCTTCAACTATTTCCTGGTGTTTTTCTTTTAGATCTAATATTGACTTTTGAGTTTGTATTTCACACTTATCCTCTAGTAATGTCAATTCATTTTTATGCTTATACTGTAATTCATTTATTGTCTTTTCTTGTGTTTCTTTTAATTCTTGTATAGCCAATTTATTTTTATCCTTTAGCTCATTTATTTTGTCATTCAAATTAGTTACTTCTATATTTTTATTTTCCAATTCACTATTTATGTTTAATTCTCTTCCCTTAGCATCTTCTAATAACTTCTTTAGATTTTCATTTTCTATTTTAAAACCTTTATACTCTTCAACTATACCTGCCATAGTGTCTATTTTATTTTTATATTCTTCGTTTAATGTTTTAATGTTTTTATTGTTTTCGGTTAACTCGTTAACCCTATTATTTAGCTGATTACCATGGTTAACCACATCATTATAACTATCAACTAATTCATCATATTTGGTTTGCATTTCTTCATCTTTATTCTGCAAATCCAGTATTATGGTATCTTTCTTCCTTAATAACTCTTGTTTTTCTTCTTCGAGAGCTTGAGTTGTATTATCTATCCTATAGCTTAAATTAAGATATATATTATTTATTCTTTGAGTTAATGTTTGAAGTTCTTTTAAATCCTCTGCAACCTGAGGCACATTCTCCTTAGTTTTTTCTAAAACATAACCATTGATTAAATTCTGCATAAAATCTTTGCCAGTGAGACCACTATCTGTTATCAATTTTTGAATTTGTTCCTTTAATTCCTCTGGAACCTTTACTCCAAAAGTTACATCTGACATTATATTTCCTCCTATTATTATAGTTTGTTAACTGGTTAACCCATTTGTTATATTGATACTATTGGTTAACCTAATTTTATTATACATCTTTTCAATATAAAAATAAATATATTAACTATATAAAAAATAATTAAATAGCATATTCTAAACAAGTAAATTGTATATATGTAAATTATTGTTTTCAGAATTTTGTGCAAATATGTTATTGTAAAATATGTAGAATACTTACAATGAAAGGATGACTTAAATGTTATTTGGAGATTTTATAAAAATGAAGAGAGAGTACTTCGGTATTTCATTAAAAGAAGCTGCAGAATACATTGATGTTTCCCCCAGCTATTTATGTGATATTGAGAAAAATAGAAAATATGCTCCATTAAATAAGCTTAAAATTATAATGAATCTATATGAAATTAATAATGCTGAAGAAATTCATCTTTTCTATGATATGGCTGGAGAAAGTAGAAAAGAGGTGGCTCCTGATATTGCTAATGTGCTTATGAGGAGTAAATCTATGAGAAATAAAGTTAGAAATTTAATTTATAAAACCGAAAGAGCCTAAAAGCCCTTTCGGTTTACTATTTAGTAATTTTTAATTCTTTCAAGTATCTTCTTACCATCAATTTTAATGAGCTTCCATAACCCAAATAATCCTTATAATCCATTTCACTAGAAATATAATCTACCCATTTATCTAAAAATAAAAGAAATTAATGGAAAAATTTTAGTTTCAGGAAACAGTCAAAAATGTTATAATTCTATAAAAAAGTAAAGTTACACTATATAAGATTTAGATTATAATTATTTAAACTACTATGCTTCAGAAATAACTATAGTGCATATAATATATTATAATTTAGAGGGGATGTGACTAATGAAAAAAAGAAATAAAGTCATTATTGTTTTATTAATTATTTTTTGTTTACTAGGTGTTTGTGCTCTCTATGCTAGTAGTCATATAAAAACTAGAACTTTATATTCATTAAGTATAAGTAAATATTATAAGGATTTAAATTATAGCATTATGGTTATTGCTAGAGGCAAAAAAATTGATGGTCAAGACAATCCGCAGATATGTATGAATTGTAAAGAAGAAATTAAGAAAATTTTAGATTATCTAAATGGGTTTGAGCTTATTGAGATAAGCCGTAAAAAAGCCATGAAAAATGGATTTAATAATGATGAAATTAATAATATTAATTTTAATCAAAGTCGAGAAGATAGTCGAAAAGATAGTGGTAGTGATATAAATAGTGTAAGAATGTTAACAATACTATTTCTCGATAATAAAACTTTAGAAATCGTTCCGTATTATCATACTACAACTTTTAAAGGAAGTAAGACTTACATTAAAGATTACACTGTAGTTAAATATTATAAAATAAATAATGGTAGTATTGACTTTAATTATATTGAAAAAATTATAAATGTGAATGCCCTAAAATAATTAAAAAATCACTTGAAATTCAAACAAAATTTCAAGTGATTTAAAGTTGTTTTATTATTTTTTGTATGCCAAAAGGGAGATATACTGATTTCATTTATTTTAAAAAAATCTTCAGTGAAATTTCTGTATTTCTCCCTTTAGACATGATTGTAGCCCTAAAATACTGCCGTTCTTTATTGCATAGAAACCCAACCAGTTCCACCTTTGACATGGGCTCTTACAATTCTTCCATCACCTTGTACATAACGTATACCCTTATCCTTAAAATCTATAAATGGAAATTCAAGTTCAAATAAATCATATTTGGAAAAGGCTAAAAGATCAGATACAATTTTTCCCATACTATTACATCCATTTTGCATAACAGTTACTAAAAGTGAGTTATAAGATGGATAAGTACTTATAACTCCAGCAGTTGCACTAACAAGGCCTGATATTGTCGCATAAATTCCAGGTGCAAATAGTCCTATTACACCAGCTGTGAGAGAAATGCCGTTTAACTTTGATTCTAATCCTGAAGTACTGCGGTTTTCTATTGACTCTAACATAATTAATTGTGCTTTGTTCATTTGAGCTAGTTCTGCTGCTGTTACTTGGATTGTTGCAATATATTCTGTTGTTGCCATAAAAATACCTTCTTTCATTTTTTATTTATATTTGTAAACTTAACCGATTAAGTAATTACATATATAAAAGAGCGCATTACATTTATAATGTCAACCAAATTAAAATATTTTTTTCTTTTTCATTTATAAATCTTACATAACAATGTTATGTAAGATTTTATTTTCCCTAAAATCAAGGCTTTATAAAGTATTTAAAATAAAATATAATTATAAATATTACATTTTAATAATAATAATCATATTATGTAAGATTAAAATAAGAAGGGAAACATACTATGAAATCAGTAGAACCTATACGAGATTTAAAAACAATAAAAAATATGAGAGCTGTTCTTAAAAGCCAAAGCACTAGAAATGAGCTTTTGTTTATACTAGGCATAAATGTAGGACTTAGAATATCTGATATACTTAAACTTAAATTTGGAGATATAGTAAATTTTAAAAATATGAAGGTACTGGATCACGTAATAATTAAAGAAAAAAAGACCGGTAAAACTAAAAAGTTTTATATAGGATCTATTGTAAAAAAGCTTATAGAAAACTATATAAAAGAACTAGGGGAAGTGTCTAGTGAAGATTATATATTTAAAAGTAATAAAGGAGAAAATAAACCTATATCAAGACAACATGCTTGGTTTATATTAAATACTGCAGCAGAAATTATAGGACTTGTACAAAGAGATGAGTTTGGAAGAATAATTCAAGGGGAAATAGGTACTCATACTATGAGAAAAACATTTGGATATCATGCTTATAAAAATGGAACATCTCTAGAACTTTTAATGGATATTTTTAACCATTCCTGTAAAAGTGAAACTTTAAGATATATTGGTATTACTGAGGAAGAAAAAAGAATGGTTTATTTGAAGAGCAATTTAGGATAATAGATTATTATATATACTTTATATATTAACTAATACATAACCTAATATAATTATTAATACATTATTTTATGCAATATAAAATCCAGTATTACCAAAGTATTGCTTTGGTAATACTGAACTATAATCTGTATATTTGTTTTTATTAATTATTTCAGTAAAATAATCAATATAATTTTTTCCTATCATTTTGTTTTAAAAAATGATTTAGGTTCTTCTACTTCAGGATATTCCTCATATATTATAAATGGATCAACATCTAAACAAGTTGACTCATCATAGGTACCATCTAAGCTCCAAGATAAGGTACCATTAAGTACAGTACAAGTTTCTTTAAAGACTTTGATATCAGATAAAGGTTTAAATATGCCTTTCGTAACTAATTCACTAGCATCATATAAATGAATTGAACCATCATCAAAATAAACATACACTTTAAATTCTTCTGTTGGAATTACTTGAACAACTTCCGGCATGTACTCCATATTTATCCCCCCCTAAGAAAGTGGTGCTATTCTATATAATGGCTTATGATTTCTTGCAAGCTCCCAATTTTGCATTAACTCGTCACTATGAATCTCAGTCCAAGCAAGTATTAATTTTAACTGTCTCTTAGGAAAATATCCTTTAATTACTTTGCAATTAACTATATCTACTAATACCTTATTACCATTATATTCGGCATGAAAATGTGGAGGTATATGATCATTATAGTTTATAGTAACCCTAATTCCAAAAAACAAGCTTATTTCTGGCAAAATAACCACCACCCTAATAATTAATCATATATATTATATCAAATATGTTTTGTTTTATTCAACAATAGCTAACTAATTCCAACTTTAATGCTGTCATTTTTAAATCACCCAATTTGAACTAATATAATAAAATTGTAACAGCTCTATAAAATAACAAAAAGTTTAGAATAACAGTTTGCTTTTAATTATAATATCTTTTCTTATATGGTGTAAGGCAAAGTTAATCGATTAATAAAATCTTATAAATTAAATATATAAATTAAAGGAGAGATTTGTATGCCAAACGTAGGAGATATTACATAACTAGTAAGTATTGACATTCCACTAAGAAAGTACTTTGACAAATTTAATTATGACGTTACTATGGCCGGAGTTGGCGCTCTTGCAATAGCAGCTGCAGTTAATAAAATGTTATCTTAGGTACAAAGTGATCTTTTCACAAAATTAAAAGACAAAGTAAATGTCCAAGCTGCATTTGTAGGGGATGCTGCTACTATAATAGGAGGCCTTTCTGCATATTTAACTTACAATGGACATTATAATAATTTCTCATGGCTATTATACTAGCCACACACATTTGTATCCAAAAAATATTATTTAATAATATTTTAATATCTATTTGACCAACTTTTAAGTAATTTAATATATTCCTTAAAAGTTCAATTGAATAAATTAGTACAATTAACTTAATACATGTACATATACATGTATACAAATTTAATTTATTATTATTTACCATAGGTTTTCTCTTAATTTTTACCTGCTTTAATATAAAATAAAATAATCCAATATTAAAAATAATATACCTACTTAAACTAAACATTCTCATCCTCCATTACAATCCTATAAATCCTCCATAAAATTTAAAACAAAATTTATACTTTCATTCTAAAAGATCAACAAATCAAGTCTATTAATTAGATCTTCTTTTATCATCATATAGAAATAAGTTATGCAATAATTTTTAAAATTAATATAGCAGTTTTCAAAGTAAATCCCTTCTGAATTATTTAAATATAATAGTTGCTATATATTAAAATTATCACATAAATGCCATACCTTTCATAGCAAATTTTTTACACAACACAGCGGTTTACCACATTTTATTATTACTTATTCAATGTATATTTCAACTTTCAACAGTACTCCTTAATTTTATATTATCTATAATTTCACATATTTACTCCTACATAATTTAATATTATAATTAATATATTAACTAATATATTAATTGGCGGTGATATTTTTGAAAATCATTACATTTAGCACCCTTAAAGGTGGAGTTGGCAAAAGTTCTTGTTTATTTAATATATCTGGTATTTTAGCTGAGGATAATAAAAAAGTTTTAGCTCTTGACATAGATCCCCAGGGAAATACAACAAATAACTTCGGTATAGATAGAACTGTCCCCTCCTTTAAAAGTTTTAAAGATATAATGGAGGATAATCTATCTTTAAATGAAGTAATAATAAAATCACCTATATCTGAACTACCTAGTCTAGATATAATCCCAAGTTCTATTTTCCTTACTGGAACGGAGATGAAACTTGTAAGTCTTGCTGGCCGTGAATACATACTTAAAAATTATATAGAAGAAAATATGGATAAGTTTTCTTCCTATGATTACATATTAATTGATACTAATCCTAGCATGAGTATAATAAATCAAAATGCATTTGTGGCAGCAGATAATATAATACTTGTTTCAGACATAAGCATGAATTCTTTGGAAGGCTCTGAGCTATTTATAGCCCTTTGGAATGATATTAGTAAAAGGTTAAGACTTCAACCTAAAATATCGGGATTTTTAATAAATATGTTTGATAAAAGAATAAATCTATCTTCTCAATTCTTTGACTTTTGTAAAAATCACCAGGATATAAGTAAACTACTTTTTAATACTGTAATACCTAACAATGTAAAAATAAAAGAATCAGAGCTTGAGGCAAAACCCATTAATCTATACGATACCTCCTCCTCTGGATATAAAGCTTATGTAAATTTATATAATGAAATGAAAGAAAGGGGAATTCTTTAATGGCAAATAAATTTGAAAAGGCTGTTCAAAATAGAACTTCTGAAATCCTTGAAAGTGGTAAAAAAAACTTACCCAAAGATGAAACTTTAAATAATGATACTCTAGTGGATTTATCGAGTATAATAGATATTAAAGAAAAGAGTGGCAAAAATAAAACCTTTTATCTTGATGAAGAGGTTATAAAAAATATTAAAAAATATGCTAAATCTCAAAAGGTCAGCGAGAGTAAGCTGGTTAATGACATACTTAAACATGTGTTTAAGTTACAATAAAAAATATGCTTCACTTTTTAGCTGATAGATATAAGCATTAATAATTATCACTTATTTTTGTAATAATAGTTTGAGAAAGTATTTTAAAAGGAGTGGTTTAAATGTCATTAGCAGAAAGAATATTTGAAGATGTTAAGGACCTACCAGAAGATAAACAAGTAGAAATTATAGAGTATATAGAATTTATTAAGTATAGAGAAAAAAAATATAAAGAAAAATTAATGGATAGCTTTATAGATGATAATCTAGAAGCACTAAAGGAGCTAGCAAAATGATAGTATTTGAATTAGATGAAATATTAATGCTCCACGAGAAGTTAATTAATAGAACTGGTGGAAGTCATGGTGTAAGAGATATTGAACTATTAAAAAGTGCTTTAGAAAATCCATTTCAAACATTTGCAGGAGAAGAATTATATCCAAATAATATCTCAAAAATAGCTGTTTTAACTCATTCAGTAATAAATAATCATTGCATGATAGATGGGAATAAAAGGTTAGGAATTGCATTGATGGCACTATTATGTCAGCTAAATGGAATCAAATTAGGATATACTCAAGAAGAATTAATAGATCTAGGTCTTAATATAGCAAAAGGCAACTATACCAAAGAAAATATTGAGAACTGGATCGAAAACCATATCAAGTAGCACCTTAACAAATAAGTTATAGATTTACTAAAGGTAAGTATTACAAAAGTGTTTCTTTTGTAATACTTATTTTTATAACTACATCACTCAAGTTAAGTTTGCATTGTTAATACTTAAAATAAAAACATACTTAATGCACTACTTAACATATTACTTTATTATTAATTACTACTAGAAAGTAAGTTAAATTTAATAGTATTGGAAGGTGGAAATTTCGAAAAAATTTTTAATTTCTATAGTTACTATATTTACAATTTAATGATTTGAAAGATATACCAATAACCTATATAATTAATTAAGAACTCATTGATAAACATAGTAAATTAACCGTTAAAATATGAAGTAGAAATTGTTATTTAAAATAGTTTTTTGGAGGTAAAATAGTGAGAAAATCGTTAACACTTTTAAGTGGAATTCTATTAGCAGCGATTACAATTGTAGTATTTTTATATATAAAAATAAATAAGCCATATTCTGAAATTATTAATATTAATTGGTCTATCAAACTACCGAACTCATATAAAGAAATCTATTCAGTAGATAGTGGTAAAAGCTTTCATGGTGATGGAGAAAGATATCATATATTTCAATATAAGAGAAAAGATGATATTGACTTATCCTTAGATTGGGAAAATAATCGAAATTCGGAAATTGAAGCAGAAGTAGAGAAAGTTCTTAATAATTTAAATGTTTCAAATGATAACATGCCAGATTTCCAAAGTAACTATAAATATTACATTACAGGAAAAAATGATTCTTCAAAAATATATTTAATATTTGTTCCTGATACAAAAATACTTTATATAATTGAAGATATATATTAATAATTTTTAAAGTTAAAATAAATCGGTGCTATACTGTATTGTTTACTTAAATATTTTAAAAAGGCTTAATTCCGTACTTTACAGAATTAAGCCTTTTTTCTATTCTAAAAAATAATTTTATATTATAGTTTACAAATTTATTTAATTCTTATCTTTATATTATATATCAGTTAACTGAATTAAATTAAATTTTTAGGAGGTTTTTTTATGAATTTATCACAATTAAAAGAAATATGGCGTGCTGTTGGTGGAGCATGTGCAACACAAGGTTTAAAATACACTTCTGAATTTATATTTAGAGCTGTAGATAAAACTGATCCATCAGTTGTTTACTATTCTGATTCTGATTTAACAGCTAAGGTTCTACAAACCAAAGCTGTTCAAGACATATTAAACAAATGGATAAGAGAATATAAAACTTCAAATAAAAAATCTTTTTCTGACACTATAACTTTCACTAGCTCAAATTCTTCAAACGATTTATATTTATCTATCCATAAAGCAAGTATTGGTGGAAATATAAGTAGTAATGGTTACTTAAACTTCACTATATATGATAATTATAACTTTGAGCACTGGGATTATAGTAAAGCTGAAACATTAAAACAGCTTGGAGTCACTGCAATTAACAATTTTGCTGATTGGAGTGAAGCAAGGTCAGCTCTTAGACCTTTTGGCATATTTATAAATTGTGACTACTATGTGGGATAATAAAAATATGCCGAATTCTAAAATGTAACCGAAAATAATTTAGTTAATACATTACTTAATATATTAACTAATATAATATCAATTATGTTTTAAAAACTATTATACAACATATTTCTAAAATACTAATTACCTTTACTTACCATAGCAAAAATCCATACGCAAATTCGCTGATTAGCGTATGGATTTTTTTAATTCCGTTTCAAAATTTAATTTAGACTTAAAACTATTTTCTATCGAATAATATTATATGAATTTATCTATCTTTTTTATTCTATCTATTGATCTCAGTTAGCTTAAAATCCTCATAAAATTTTAAATTTCTAAGCATTACTAAAGATTTTTCAAACTGCTCTTTAAAAAGCCTAGACTTTTCCTTGATCTCATTAAATTCAATCCACTTTCCCTTTTGATATTCCCAGCTTGCTTTTTCTAATTCAGTAACATCCTTTTCAAATAAAGCAAATTCTTTGATTTTACTTTCATAAGAAGAATTAAGATTTTCAAGTATTGTATCATGTAAAACCTTAAAAGCCACTTCATCTTCATTTTTAAACTTTTCAGTTTCTTCTTCAATATATTCCTTATACATTTTCTTTAAATCTTCTTCTCTATTAAACTTATTACTCTTCTCACTTAACTTTTTACTCTCTACAAAATCTATAATATGCTTGTGAGTGTTTTTAAGATTAACAGTTCCACTTTCTAATGCAAATCTAAGCATTCCAGGAAAGTTTTTTACTGATTTATTATTCTCAAACTCCTTTTCCTGAAGCCAAAGTATATATTTAATTACATCCCATTTATCATACTTATATAAAATTTCTTTTGCTACTATTTCATTGAAGCCTTTATGAACTAAAAAATTATGTAGATCCTCTGGAACCTCCATTTTAAACTTTAATTCTTTTTCATCACTGCTTATTTTAAGCTTTTTATAGGATAAATTTTTAATTAAATCCTCCTTGGTTCCTTCAAATATAAAATATACACATCTTTCAGCTACACCATTTAATATTACTTCATCACCAAAAAAATAATCAGAAATAATATTAAATTTTTTAAGATACTCTAATGGCTTTTTAAGCCTTTCCTTTATTTTTGAAGGCTGATATTCATATATAGGAAGTTTATTTCTAAGTACATCAAAGCTCCTTTTTATGTATATACTTTTATGTCCATTTGAAAGATATGAGTTTCCCTTAAGATATATATATAGTCTTCTTGTAAAACCCCTAGGTGGCAGAGCAAAGTACTCTTTAGGATTTATGTATTTTATATACTGATACCTTATATTATCTACAATAAGCCTATTAAACTGAACTTTACACTTAGTATTTACCTTTTGATCCTTAACCCTTTTCTCGCTGTCAAATTCGCAGTCTACAATAAGGGAAAAACCCTTTGTTTTGGATTTTAAATATTTATCATTTTTTTTATCAAAAATAACTCCATTAGCAAAACTATAATAAGTAGCATTGTTAAGCCTTATTATTTCCTTCATAAGATTGTCTAAACTTTTTCCTCCTGTTGATTTATTCATAAATTTAGCAAGCTCATATAAGGTATACTCCATTTCATCTTCACTAATATCATAAGTGCTGTTTTCTTTGTTAAAATAGATTGGTGTAATCTTTTGAATATATAATCCTATAAGGCCATTCCATACATCCATAGTAGTCATATCTGGAATGGAGCATGTTATAAGCAGCTCTCTCTTCATTCCCTTACTATCTTTCCAGCTCTTATATACTACAGGAAAGTTTTCATAGTCAGCAGGAATAGGTGCCTTTTGAAAATCTTCTTTAAGCACCTTTAAAACCCTTTCAACACTTGGACTTATATCACTTTTTTCTAGCTGCCCTATAGTCATAATTTCCTTTGCACTTGATATAAAAAGAGGAGACTCTATTATATTATTGTCTACTATACTGGTGTTACTTTTTATAATTTTAGTTTTTTTATCCTCTAAGTTTTCCAAAAGAATTCCCCCAAATTATTATATTGATCACCATATTATTTTATCATAAATTTCACGTACTCTACAGAATTTTTCACGTACCTTATGGAATCTTTCACGCACCATATAGAAATTGAGTATTGTACTTTATAGAAAGCTTCTCGTACTTTATAGAATTCTTCACGTACTATATAGAAAAATACCATATTCAAGCCATTGGTACAAGCCACTTTAGAAAAATGTATTTAACAACAACATAATACTGTATATTGTTTTTATACTGTTCTTTTACTGTTCTTTTACTGTGATGAAAAATAGCATAAGTTAATCCATAAGAAGTGTTCTGTAAAACCTTACAATATATAAATATAAAGAAAAATAAGGAGAAAAACGAATATAATATTAAATGAAAGTAAATGAGGGCGGAACAGGTAGCCACCACCACGCTTATGCGGTTGGAGAAGCAGATTACCACATGCCTTGGCTTCCAAAATATATAAAGCCATAGGTTTTCCTATGGCTTTTCATCTATAAAATATCTATTTAAATGCTCTTCTCCCTCAAACCATCTATATGTTTTAGCTCCACAAGTAGCCTTACCTCTTCTATACCCTGGATAATCTTTTTCTGAAACTACCCTAAATAGGGTGTCAATTAATTAATTTACTAGTACAACTTTAAGGCTCCAGTATCTCTAGTAGATCCAAAGAACATCATTACTAGAGTACTCCATAAAAGGAACCAGGGCTACGCCCCCATAATATAATAGTGACGTTTCACTTCACCACCTATTTAACATAATTTATTACAGTTCTTCTACTTATTCCAATTTCTTTTGCTATATCTGTGTAACTTAATCCCTTTTTCCTAAGTTCTTTTACTTTATTTATTTTGTCCATCTTTTCTTGTTCCCTTTCAGTTAATCCATTCTCATTTCTGCGTTGAGATTTATGATACTCATTGGTTCTTTTATTAGTTCTTCTTTTAACTTCTTTTTTATCTATTATAGTTTCTAACTGTCTTTCTTCTTCCTCTGTAATATTTAAAAGCTTTATTAAAGTTGTATTTTTATAATTATATCCTCCCCTGCTATAGGTTCCTGATGGGCAGTCATTTAACCACTCCTTATAAGCTTTCTCAGCTGACTTTGTAGCTTTTGTGGCTTCTGATATGCTTAGAGGTTTTTTAAAGCCATTATTGAAGCCTAAAGTGGATTTTAAAGCATTTTCAGTATTACTCTCATAGCAGCAGCTAAAATATCTATATAAAAAGCACATAAATTCTCTAAGTCCAGTGCTTTTAAGTGTACCATCTTCCATTCTACACATACCCTTTCTTAGCTCCATAAGCTTTACTAAATCTCTAAGACGTGCATAATGCAAACTATATAATGTAAATAGATTTACTACCTTAGGTTTTCTTCCTTTTGACTTATGGTATGGATTTTTTATGTATGGTGTAAGCTCTGGTAAATAGTCTTCTTGAATATTTCTCAAATTGTATGTTTCATTACTATATAATAATAAATCTGCTGTATTTCCATTCTTTTGATTTATACTCCCAGAAAGCCTCATAACCCTTGCTGCATCTATACTTTTTTCATCTGCTCCAATTTCTTTTAATTTGTTTAAAAAATTTTTTTGTACTGCATTCCAAAGTGGTAGAGCTTTATATGGCAATGGCTCTATTAACCAATATATTGCTAGTCCCCTTCCTGTCATAACTACAAAGCTGGCTTCTGGTACTTCTATACCAAAGTAATCATTCTCTAATTGCCAAAGTATTTGATCATTTGTAAGGTCCCTAAGCTTGTCCAAAGTATAATAATCTAAATCTATGTAGAGGGCGTTTAATTTTCTTATATTTTCAATTCTTCTTATAGGCTTGTAAAAACTATTAGGGGATAAATATACATTTACTCCTTCTACACTTAATACTTTCCCTATATTATCCTTTAATTCATCTATTTTATAGTGATATTGTGCCCACTGATTGTCCTTTTTAAGAGCTATAGTAATATATCCATCATCTAATCTATGCAAAGTATCTATATGAAGCACTGCTTTTTCTATATTTTCAACATCTACTTTAATTTCTACTTCTGTACCAGATAAATTTTTAAACAATTTATCTGTATAGTCATATAAACTTAACTGTTCAGCTATCAAAAAAAGCCCCCCTATCTTTCCTTCAAAGATAAAAGAGGCTATGCATTTCTTTATTTAAACTTTTTATATATTCTTGGTTTAATATATTTATTGACTATAGCATATAAATATATTAAACTAAAAGTATATAAGTAAATAAAGTATTCTTCTATCTTTGAAGATACTGTGTTAACTCTTAAAGGTTTTGAGTGGCCAAACTTTTCGCCTTTAGGAGTTTTTTATTTTTCATTATATATTAAAAAATATCATAAATTTACTTAATTCTAAATTTATTTTAACCTTTATTTCCTTATATTTCAATTATATATGAATAAAAATATTTATTTTTTATATTTTTCTATGAATTCTACCATAGCCAGTGCCAATAAATCCTTTTGAGTTTCTTTTCTGCTCTTACAAAATGCAACAAATTCACTTATCACATCTCCATAGGTTTTAAAACTTTTTGAAATAACCTCACCTTTTAGTTTTGGGTTATTTATATTTATCTCAGGAACTTCTATTATATTTTCCTTCTCTTTATGTTCCTTATACCAACTTATTATATCCTTAATTTCTTCTATTTCAGGATAATTAGTTTTTATTACATTTTTAATTGCATCTGCCATTTTCTTATTTAAAACTATGGTTTCATCCTTAGGTAATGCCTTGGTATTACCTTCATTAAGATTATAATTTTCAATATTTTTTTCTGGTAACATTTTAGTATCATCTTTATTGAAATCTTCATTTTCCTTGGGTATTACTATGGTATTACCATCTAAATATTTCTTTGGTATATCATATAAAAAAGTAGATCTATTATATTCAATTCCAGTCCCTTTTATAGTTTCTGAAAAGTCCTTTCTAGTTATATTGAATTTTCTTATAAATTTATCAGTAGTTATTTTATCTTTTTTGCTTCTATTTCTATTTTCTATAGTGTTTTTATTAATTTCTTCTGCTATTTTTGCCAGCTTTTCTATTGTCATATCTAACCTTTTAGTTCTAGACATGGCCCCTCCCCCTTTAAACTTCCCCTAATTTAAGCATTACTTTAGTATTACTTCATTAAAGCTTAAAATCCTTCTTTATTTTATAAAAATTAAAAGGCAATACCTTAGTATATCTAAAGTATTACCTCTATAAAACCAAAAGCTTCTTTTCCAGTAATAAAAAATAAGCACTATACTTTTTAAAAAAAGTAAAAAAATGTTTAAGCAGCAAATAAATTTTACTGCTTAAACATTTTTTTATAGTAAATTTTTAATATATTCACTGCATCATCTACAGAAATATCACCTTTTATTTCTCCAAACTGAGAACCATTTGAATAAAAAATTTTAGCATTATTTTTTGAATTTTTATTTACAGAATAAATGAAATCCTTATCCAATACCTTAAATTCACCATAGTTTTTTAAGTTAATAAATTTTTGCATTTGTTCTGTGAATGTATACTTTTTACCATTGTTATTAACATACTCATATTCTGTTACACTATCATATCCACTTTTTATAGGATAAGCATTTATCTTATTTAATTTAAATCCTTTAAATTCCCCTATTTTATCCTGTTTTCTATTACTAGGATAACTTATAGAACCATTTAATATTTTGTTATAGGTATCCATATTAAAATTAGTTAGAAAATTACATATTAAATAAGATACATTTTTTAGCTCTTTCAAATCCACATATTGAAATTGATCTTCTTTTTTATCTATTTCATTATTAGGGCTTTTATTTATTAACATAAAGGCTGGTATCTCTCCATTATAAAATGAAAGATCATCACTGGAACCTCCAAGTGAAATTTGTAATTTATTTTCTAATTCCTTATTTAGCATTACAGTCATTACATTATTTTCTTGATTAGCATTTCCTATAACTACATCACCAGCATCTTTTTCACCCACCATATCAACATTAATACATCCAAGTGTATTCTTCTTTTCTTCATCTGTTAACTTGGATACAAAATATCTTGATCCACTTCTATAATATTCTTCTGCACTAAAAAACACTATTTCAATATTAAAGGGACTATCATAATTTCTTAACTGTCTTGCCACTTCAAGTATAACACTGACACCAGTACCATTATCTATAACTCCTTTAGTATAATCTGTAGTATCATAATGTGCCGTTAAATATATTGTTTTTTTCTTATCACTATGATTATCTCTTTTAGCAATTACATTTTTTCCAGCACCTTTTTTCTCTGAATTATATGGATTTAGTTTAAAATAATCTTTATTATTTTCTACATATGTTGTAGATTTAAATGTCTGCTTATAAACTGGGAACTCTTGAAACTGAACTATATAACCATATTCTTTAAGTTTATCTTTTAAATAATTGCTGCATATCTTTTCACCCTCTGAACCATAATTCCTTACATTTTCACAAACCCTTTTTAAGTTATCCATTATTAAGTTTTCATCAATAGAAATTTCAATATTCTTCTTATATTTACTTTCAGTTGATAGGCTTTTATCATTATTATCTGCGTTTGTTTTGGAATCACTTGAACAAGAAATAAATACTACACTTATAATTAATGTCATAATTAAGCTTATAACTTTTTTCATAGTATTTTCTCCTTTAATTTTTGTTTATATATTAAATAAAGTGTTTCTAAAGTATGTTATTTAGAAACACTTTACTATATTTTAATTAGTCTTTATGCTCCATAAATATATTTTGTTGCAACCCAACCATAAATACCATTGTATGAAACAGCTGCCCATGTAAGTCCATCAACATCTCTCATTTGGTATCTTGAATCAAATACAACCATATCACCTTTATTTAATTGGCGCAAAATAGTTCCATTGTTACCTGGTGTTTTTCTTAGTCTTACGCCATTTGCAGTTATTGTTCCATATTGTTGTAGAGCTCTAAAATTCATATCTTCTACAACTTCTTCTTGCTGTATGCTATTACTTTCAACTGCAGGTACATTTTTTTCTTGTGCACAAACTGGTACACCTGTTAATAAACTGATTGACATGATTGCTGCCATACAAGCTGATGCTTTTATCCTTGAAGCTCTCTTATATCCCGCCCAGTATTTTCGATAAAAAAGCACATTTCCTTTAGCCTGCTATAGGTTCTGTAATCATATCTTTCCACAATTTTATTTATACTCATGTTGGTGGTTATAATAAGAGGAAGCCTAGAGTTATTTCCCTTCTCCACTATTTGATATATGATAGCTCTTGTCCATTTATTATCTTTTTCTGCAATTATATGCATTTTATTGGGATTAATGTTACAATTGTTATATAATCTATTTACAATATATTTCACATTTGTAGATATAAACAGTATTAGTTAAAACCTGTACTTAATAAGGGGGTAAAAATGTCTGAATACAATTTTTCCAACAAAGAGCTTTTTATATTTTTTATGGTAACCTTTGGTTTGACCATAGGTATGGGTATTGTTATGGGGTTTGCATACACTAAATATCCAGTGGATTCTTTTACCTTAACACAGATGTATTATCCATCTATAGGTGTGATGACAGCTTTATTGTTAAACAAAGAAAGACGCAAAAACCTTCCCATGAAATTTTATGGAGTTTATTTGTTTTTTACCATTACATCAATTTTAGTTCTTTTAATAGATATATTTGTACTTAATAAAGATCCAAATGCATATATGCTAATGTTGTGGGTTGTAGGGAGCATTATCTTATCTCTTGTATATTTTATAGATAAGATAATGCT
>ENA-UOOI01000962-UOOI01000962.1-fermentation-metagenome-genome-assembly--contig:-NODE-962-length-33085-cov-104.343899_pt1 | contig 33085 bp, 24 predicted proteins | sample MGYA00245779_ERZ724027 | MGnify/ENA primary metagenome ERZ724027 (study PRJEB28704, sample SAMN03018318) | fermentation metagenome | biome: anthropogenic terrestrial biome; feature: soil...
TTGATAATGTTTAAAATTCTTTGGTTTACATTACCATCTATTTTATAAAAATTGTATTTTAAATATTGCTGCATTTTTTCATTATTATTATTATCTTTAATATTTAATAAAATATTTCTTAATTCATCTTCATTTCTTGCCCCCAATGAGACACCATCTTTTACGAATTCTGCAACATCATTATATTTAGATAAAAGAATGCAAACTGAAGGTTTATTAAAAATAGCTCCTTCTACAGCCACCGTAGAATGAACTGTTATAATGACATCACACCATTTTATTAAATCATATAAATCTGATTCTCTTACTATCTTAACATTTCTTATTTCATACTTTTTTATCATCTTTTCATAGTCTGATACATGAAAATCTCCTGGATGAAGCTTTATAATCAATTCATACTTTTTATTAAGGTTATTTATTGATTTAAACAGCATTTCAGTTGGCGGATAGACAAGATCCTCCATATAACTTGTAGCCTGTGTAGCATATAAAATTCTTATTTCTTCATGAGCATCACTCTTTGTGTGATAATTATCTTTAAATAATAAATCAGTCCTCGGCTGTCCTGATACAATTACATTATTTTCATTATACATATTATTGTGGTTTATTAAAAGGCTCTTATACTTCTCTCCCCAAGCAAATGTTTGTGATGGAACAATTGGGAAATTTCGTTTTAAATTATATATATATGCAGAAGAAGTTTCACTTATAGTACCATGCTGCAAGGCATAAGTTTCTATGCCGCACATATTCCCTGCTGTAATAATACATCTTCCCCTGTCGCCCTCGCCTATCACTATACATTTTTTAATCTTATTTTTTTTGATTAATTTCTTCATTGCAAGAATTTCTTTTAAATATGATAAGCATTGAAATTTAAAATCTGCAAAAGCATACTTTATAACTATATTTTTCAAATCAATATTTTCAAAATTAAAATCCATGGAGTGAATAGCCTTTGTATTATCCTCAATCAAATTTTTATTTATTAATTTGTCATTTATCTGCCTTTTATATGCTATAAAAAGCTCATATGGAATTACATCCTCCTTATATTTTAAAGCTTTATCAATTAGGCTTACACTGCTTAAAAGCTGGAAGTTCATAATGTTATACTCATTTTTTAATCCGTCTATTATGCCTCCAAGCTGAGTATCATAATAATACTCTTTGCCATTTCTTGTTAACTTATTGATGGCTACAACATGAGAAAATATAAGGATATTTTCTTTTTTATTTTTTTTCATTTTATATTTTAAGTATGCGTAATATCCTCTCGCAATTCTTCTTAAAAATTTAAATCTGTTGATCTTAAGAGAATTGTTTTCAGCTTTTATCTTTTCACATTTCATATTAAAAATATCACTGCATAAATCAAACATTATATCACTATCTGTTCTTACTGATATGTCATCTTCAAATTCATCATTAATCTTTTTTAAAATAATAGTACAAATTACTATTTCCTCAACTATAATGCATATGGAATTTCTACAAAAAATATAGAGAGGTATCCCATCATAGGTATAAATATTTTCAAGGCATACACCATTTATATCTTGCTTTTCAAGGTTTGAAAGATATTCAAATGCTATCCTCTTTGAATTGACTCCCTCTAAATATGATGATATATCCCTTATTTTATTTCCCCTTCTAACTTCTCCCATTCCTGATTTATATATCAGCTCAACCATAGCTACTACCTTCTACGTATAATTTCGCATATATATTCTATATCCTCTTTTTTAAGCCCTACTGAACTTGGAAGATTAATTCCCTTCCTATAAAGCTCATCAGTTACATTCATATTACCATGTTTAAAGTCCTTATATGGAGGCATATTGTGAATAGGCATAAAAAATGGTCTCGTTTCAACGCCCTTTTCACTCATCTTTTTTACTAAATCATCCCTATTAATTTCATAATCATCCTCTACTAATATGGAGTAAAGCCAAAAACAGTTTTTTGCATAGGGCTTCTCACATGGAAGTGTAATTCCCTTAACATTTTTTAATAGCTTATTATAATACTCAGCATTTTCTCTTTTTGCTTTAATGTATTCTTCGATATTTTCAAGCTGTGCCACTCCAAAGGCAGCAAGAAGATTAGGCATTCTAAAATTATATCCTATTTCAGGATGATAAAAGGCCTTATTTTCAGTAACCACCTTAGTTTGGGTGGATAAAAACTTTGCCCTTTCTCCCCATTCTTTGTTATTGGTAACAAGCATTCCCCCTGCACCAGTTGTTATTAATTTATTGCCATTAAAGCTAAAGCACCCTATATCTCCAATGGTTCCTGTCATTTGCCCCTTATATTCAGAGCCCAATGCTTCAGTTGCATCTTCAATAACATAAAGATTATGCTTTCTTGCAATTTCCATAATCTTATCCATATCAGCAGGGTGTCCATATATATGAACTGGCATAATAGCCCTTGTTTTTTCAGTTATTAAATCTTCAATTTTATCTGCGTCTAAAACAAAGGTATCCCTGCATACATCTGCAAAAACAGGTGTTGCACCAACATATCTTATAGTATTTACAGGTGAAATAAATGTAAGTGAAGGTACAATTACTTCATCCCCTTCACCAATTCCAAGAGTTAAAAGTGCAAGATGAAGTGCAGCTGTCCCATTCATAGTTACAACTGCGCACTCACTTTTGACAAACTTGCTAAACTTTTCTTCAAAAAGATTAACATAACTTCCAACAGATGAAACCCAATTTGTATCTATACAATCCTTAACATACTTCCATTCATTTCCCCTTATTTCAGGCACACAAAGTGGTATCATTTTATCATCCCCTACACATTATAAATATCCGTCTTATAATACTGCATATTATTTTTAATCCATTCAATTGTAAGCTTTAATCCTTCATCTATTGTATATTTAGGCTGCCATCCTGTCAGCTCTTTTATTTTTGAATTATCGGCCCAAAGTCTATTTACCTCACTATTTTTAGGCCTTATCCTTTCTTCATCGCATTCAATTTTAACATTGCAATTAATATCTTTAATTATTTTATCTGCAACATCCCCAATACTTATTTCATAATTTGAACCTGCATTTACTACCTGACCCACAGTGTTGTCACTTTCTGCTACCTTAACAAATGCTTCTGCAGTATCAAGTACAAAGTTAAAATCCCTGGTAGGACTTAAACTTCCAAGTTTAATAGTCTTTTTACCTGATAAAATTTGAGATATTATTGTAGGAATAACAGCTCTTGCTGATTGCCTTGGCCCATATGTATTAAAAGGTCTTATTACAGCAACAGGAAGATTAAATGATCTATAAAAGCTTTCTGCCATTTTATCTGCAGCAATTTTTGATGCAGAATAGGGCGACTGTCCCTGCATAGGATGCTTTTCATCAATTGGAACGTACAAAGCTGTTCCATAAGTTTCACTTGTAGATGTATGAACTATCTTTTGTACACCATATTCTAAGCAGGCCTCAAGCACATTTGTAGTGCCCTCAACATTGGTTTTAACATAAGCCATTGGTGAAAGATATGAGTATGGAATAGCTATAAGTGCTGCTAAGTGAAAAACTACATCTTGACCCTTAATAATTTTTTTCATACCATCATATTCCCTAACATCACCTGTAACCACATTAATACTGTCTTTAACATTTTTATCAAATGTATCAATCCAGCCCCAGCTATTAAAAGAATTATATTGCACAAGTGCCGTAACATTAGCTCCAAGTTCAACAAGCCTTTCTGTTAAATGGCTTCCAATAAACCCTTCAGAGCCTGTTACTAGAATCTTCTTCCCCTTTAATTCCATAAGGTTTCCTCCTAAAAATATTTATTAACATCATCATTTGCTTTTTTATAATCTGTAATTTGTCCTATATCAGCCCAATATTCTTTTATATGGTAAATTCCAGCTTTCAAATTATCCTGTATTGCATCTTTAATTAAATCAGTCATATTATATAGCACATTATCTGGTATATAATCAATAATATTAGGATTTAAAGCATAAACTCCGCTGCTTATATAAAAGCTGTATGTAGGTTTTTCTTCAATTGATTTTATGGACTTTCCGTTTGTTGAAATAACTCCATATGGAATTGTCATCTCATAATTTCTTGAGCCAACAGTTATATCATTATTATTTTCCATATGCTCATTTAAAAAATCATCAAAATCAATCCCAGTTAATATATCACCATTTATAACAATAAAGGGTTTATTTAGCTTTTCCTTAGCAAGTTTTATTGAGCCTGCAGTTCCAAGTTTCTTTGGTTCCCAAACATAATCTATATTAACATCAAATTGTTTTCCATCTTTAAAATAATCCTCTATAACATCACCCATATAATTTAAAGAAATAATAAAATTTTTAAACCCATATTCTTTAAATTGCTCAATAATAGTTCGTAAAATTGGTTTATCTCCAACATTTAACATGGGCTTAGGTGTTTTTTCTGTTAAGGGCTTTAGCCTTGTCCCACGCCCCCCTGCCAATATAAATACATAATTATCCTTTTCTTTATAGGATATTAAGTCGTCTAAAAAATATAAATCAGTTAAAACACCTTCCTCATCTAAAACAGGAAGATGCCTTATTTTGTATTTCAGCATGATTTCTTTTGCTCTTTTTTTGCTTTCAAATTTATTTACATATTTATAATTTTTATTATAAATTCCTTTTATGCTTTCATTAATATTTTTACCATTTATTAATGCTCTTCTAATATCCCCATCTGTAATCAATCCCTTTACTTTGAGGCCATCCTCCACAACAATTGCAGCACCTATCACATTCTCATCAATTAATTTCATAGTTTCTTTTATTGTTGCATTTTCTTTTATACAATATTTTTTGAAATCTATATTCATAATCCTCACCTGCATTTAATAATTTTAGCTGGTACACCAACTGCAGTAGTATTATCATTTATGTTGTTTATAACAACAGAACCAGCTCCAACTACCACATTACTGCCTATATGTACCCCTTGAATTATAGAACTGCCTATACCTATATGAGTATTATTTCCAATAATCACACCACCCGCAATACAAACACCTGGTGAAACATGAGTATTATTTCCAATCACACACTCATGCTCAACTATTGATGAAGTATTAATAATACAATCCTCTCCAATTAAGGCCCCAGGATTTATTACAGCTCCTGCCATAACACATGTTCCCCCTCCTATTTTTGCATAAGGTGAAACAATAGCAGTGCTGTGAACTAATAAGGGCATATTAAAGCCTATATCCTTTAATCTTCTGGTTATTTTATTTCTAACGCTGATATCCTTTATTCCGCCAACACAATTAAATGCATTTCTTACTCCTTTATTATATATATCAGCTAAAATCTCATCGCTGCCTAAAATTGGTATATCAAGTATGCTTTTTTTTATTAAATCTTTATTGTTTTCAACTATACCAACAATATTAAAGTTATTATTGCTTCTTATTATATCAATAATAACTTTGCAGTGTCCACCAGCTCCAACTAAAACTATATCCTCCATGTTTTTCCCCTCTTAATAGGTAATTTTCTTTTGAATTAAATTCCTGTCTATTTTAATATCATTTAATATCTTAACTATTCTGCCGCTTGCATTGCCATCGCCATAGGGATTAATGCATTTATCTAAACTCTTTATATAATTATCATCATAAAGAGATTTATTTATTGCATTTATAATTTCTTTCCTCGAATAAGCTGCATCCATAACATTAATTCCCCTTAATCTCCCATTTTGCCTTGTTCCAATGTTAACCACAGGAAGTTTAAAGCTTGCAGCTTCAATAATGCCTGAAGAAGAATTCCCAACCATAACATCTGCATTATTTAATAAATTTAAATAATCATATTGGGATAAATTTTTATAAACCTTTATAAAGCTGTATTTTTGCCTATACTCTTCAATTCTCCTTATTATCATTCTACCACCGCTGTCACTATTAGGATAAGTTATAACTGTCTGTTTTCCAATTGAAACAATTGCATTAAGCGTTTCCCTTATTTGAAAATCCACATCATCAATTTCAGTTGTAACAGGATGCTGTGTCATTAAAATAATTTTATCATCTTTTAAACCAAATTTATTTAAAAACTCTTCCCTTGATATGTATTTTGTGCTTTTAATCACATCTAATCCTGGTGCCCCCACCACAAATACATTTTCCTCTTTTTCTCCCATTTTTATAATTCTATTCCTGCTATCTTCGGTTGCGGGAAAATGAATATGAGAAAGTTTTGTTATAGCATGTCTAATAGATTCATCAACTGTTCCGGATACTTCCCCACCATGAATATGTGCTACAGGAATATTCATATAGCATGCAGCAATGGCAGCAGCAAGCATTTCACCCCTATCTCCTAAAACTAAAACTATATCAGGTTTTAATCTCTCAAAACTTTGAGCAGCGTACATGATTGAAAGCCCTACAGTTTTAGCCATAGATGAGCCTGTATCTGAAGAAAAAACCGTTTCAAATTTATCAGAAATTTCAAATCCGTCCTTTTCAATTTCTTTAATTGTCATGCCAAAATCCGGGCAAAGATGCATACCGCAAACAATCAGCTGCAGCTTTAAATTTTGGCTGCTGTCAATAGCCTTAAGTACAGGATATAAAATTCCATAATCTGCTCTGGTACCTGTTATAACTGCTACCTTTCTCATAAAATCACTCCTCAATCATTAAAAAATGGATTTGTTCATCCTCTTCAATATCCCGTTTAGCCCTTTTGTTTATTATGTAATTATAATCCTTAGGAGAAATTCCGCTGCCAGGTCTTTTAAATGAAATGTCCTCTTTCCTTATTATTTCCCCTTTTTTAATAAATCTTGATGCAACTATACTTTTTCTTGCAGCTGTTTTTACATCCTCTTCATCTGCTGTACATTTTTTTATTCCATCCCCCATTGCCTTCTCAACATTTCTAATTGCCATAACCATAGCATTAAGCTCCTCTGCATCAAGGGATGCTTTATGATCTGGCCCTTCAGAATTCTTATTTAATGTGAAATGCTTTTCAATTATACAAGCTCCCTTAGCTGCAGCTGCAATAGGAATTTCTATCCCTGCCGTATGATCAGAATAGCCAACTGGAAGCTTAAAAGCAGCTTTTAATGTATCTATTGCATTTAAGTTTACAGTTTCAAGCTTTGCAGGATAATTTGAAGTACAGTGGAGAATATAAATTGAGCTGTTCCCCATATCCTTAATTGCCCTAATTGCTTCTTCTATTTCACCTAAATTTGACATACCCGTAGAAATAATCATTGGCTTATTTTTTTTAGCAACATACTGCAAAAAAGGTATATTAGTAATATCCCCTGAGCTTATTTTAAAAGCTTTTATACCCATATCATTTAAAAAATCTGCACTTTCAAAATCAAAAGGAGTGGACAAAAATTCAAGTTTCTTCTCCTTGCAGTAATTAGAAAGTTCTACAAAATTATCAAAACTTAATTCGAGCTTTTTAAGCATCTCATATTGGGAATCATTGCTCTTTGTATTTAATTTTTGATACTTTGCCTTATCAGCATATTTAGTAACTATATTTTCTGTTTTATATGTTTGAAATTTTATAGCATCAACTCCACACTCAGAAGCTGCATCAATCATTTTCTTTGCAATGCCTACATCGCCATTGTGATTAACCCCTGCCTCAGCAATAATATAGACTCCAGTTTTATTAATCATGGTTATTCTCCCCCATTATCAATTCTACAATTTTAAAATCAAGAATTTCATCAATATCAATAGATCTTTCATAATCCATTACATATGGATAAGTTTTTTCATCAACAAACTTTTTTTGCTTTAAAAGCATGTCGATACTATTTATATAAATGGCTCCATTAAAAATATAATATTTAGGCAAATCCTGCCTTCTTAGGCTGCCATTAAAATCCATGATATTCTTTAATTTATTATTTTCAATTGTTCGCATAAGAGCTGGGTTTTCCTTAACTTCTCTTACACTTACAAGTGAACTTATATCACCATCAATTATTATTTTAATTGCAGAATCTATATCATCTTTAGTTCTAAGTGGTGACGTAGGCTGTAGTAAAACAAGGTAATCATAATTTCTTCCCATTTTTATCAATGCGTTGATTGCATGAATTGCAACATCAATTGTTTTAGATTCATCCCCTGCCAGCTCTTTTGGCCTCATAAATGGCACCTGACCGCCGTACTTTAATGAAATTTCTGCTATTAAATCACTATCTGTGGATATAACCACATCATCAATATAATCTGACGCAAGTGCAGCTTCAATAGTATATGAAATAAGCGGCTTTCCGCATAGCAGCTTTATATTTTTATTAATAATCTGTTTAGAGCCTCCTCTTGCAGGTATAAGGGCTAATATTTTTTTCTTTTTATACATATATAATCACCGACTATCCTTCAGTTCTTTTTTTGGATGCTATCAATGTTTTAATTCTGCATTTCAATTCAACAATATCTGATTTTTTCAAAAACAGCATATCTGATATTTTACTTGATGTTATATTTTTATAAAATATAACAATTATAACAGTGAACACCATATAAGATATACTTGATGCAATGGCTGCCCCGTTAATTCCCATAAGTGGTATTAATGTAAAATCCAGTACTACAGTTACAATACATGAAGCTGAAGACGCTATTATATTTTTTTCAATCTTACCAATTCCTGCAATATAACTTGAAAGAATATTTGAAATAGAAAAAAGCACAATTCCGGGCATAATCCATCTTAAAGGTTCAACAGATGGGCCAAAGTCCTTTCCAAGAAGCAGTTTAACTAAAGGTTTACTAATTAAAATAAGAATTACAGCACATAAAAGTATTATATGAAATGTTACTCTTGTTACCTTATTTATGAAATCTTTCATATCTGAACTATTTTCATTACTGCTTGTCATAGGAAAAATTATAGTCCCAACACTGCCTGATATTTTCCAAAGAGTTTCGCCAAGCTGTACAGCAGTTGTGTAAATTCCAACTTGACCAATTGGCAATAATCCCCCAATTATGAGAACATCCAATTTATAATTCATAAGCTGTACAACATTTGCTATTTGCGCTTTAAATCCATACTTTATTATTCCCTTAAATATATTATTATCATATTTTAGCTTTACTTTCTTTTTACAAAATATTATGTAGCATAAAATAGTACAAATAATAACCGATGAAATAAGCGCTGAAACCATTACATGATATGGATCTTTATAATTAAAAATAAATATCATAAGTAAAGTAAAGGTAACTATTGAATCCAACATATTTATTAGGTTATAGCTTTTTACTTCCTGAAGTCCTAAAATTACATTGATTAAAAGAGATTTCAAATTCATTAAAGGCACTATCATTAAAACAACGATAAATGTGCTGTTGTCTATACCCTTTAATGCTTTAAAATGAAAATTCAAGTTCAAAAAATAAAATATAATCATGGCAAATATGGAAAATACAAATACCATAAAGTTAATGCCAATTATTTCATTAAGCTTATCCCTATGTTTCCCAATATAATAAATATTGGAAGATGCCAATCCAAATCCAAGTATTATCATTGAAAATGTAATTACAGTATTAGATACACCAATAACTCCTTTTCCATCCGTTCCTAAAATTCTTGCTGTAACTATAGTAGTTATTACTGAAATACCAAACATTAAAATGTTGGTTGCAAAAGTTGCAATTGCAGATTTTACAAACTTCATATCACACCATCATTTCTCTAATATATTTAAATATAAATTTTTTAATTTATTACCTACAGCCTCATAACTGTATTTATTGTGTACTTCATTTCTAATATAATCTGAATCAAACTCATCATAATGCTGAATCATATCAGCTATTCCTTTTTCAAGTGCATTAACATTTTCTTTTTCTACTAATATGCCCACCTTATTATTAACAATATCATTTGGTCCGCCGCAATTAGTAGCAAGAATAGGTTTTCCCCCTGCCATTGCTTCAATTAATACGCTTCCAAAGGTTTCTTTGATGCTTGGAAGAACTAAAAAATCACAATTAGAAATATAATAAGGAATTGACTTTTTTAAAACCCTGCCAACAAATTCACAGTTATTTTCAATTCCGCAGTCTTTTGATAATTTTTCATATTCACTTCTTTTAGCTCCATCACCTACTAAAGTTAACTTTAAATCATATTCCTTATTCTTGTTAACTGCATTTGCAAAGGCAGGAATAAGATATTTAATTCCCTTTACCTCATCATCATCCATTCTTCCAATAAATAATATATTGAAACTGTTTTTATCGCTTTTCTTGCTAATTTCATAATCAGCAGCATCTACAACATTAGGGATAATTTCACTATTAAAGCGGAAACCCATATTTTTAAGCTCATCCCGTAGAAAGCTGCTTACAGTAATAACTCTCCTTGCGTTTTTATATGATTTTTTAAAAAGGAGTCTATTATAAAACTTTTTTTGAAAATTATAAATTGTAGACATATGTTCGGTAATAACATAAGGAATTTTTGAAGATATAGAATAAAAATAAACTGCAAAGCCTGATGGATAGCAAACATGGCTGTGTATAATATCTATATCCTCTTTTATCACTACTTTTTTAATCAACTTTTTAGTTTTAATCAGGCTATTGCCCTTCGAAATAAAGCTGTTTTTCATATAATCTGTATTAGCTCTATAAGTAGGTATTCCGTCTTCAATATTATATTTGAGCTGCTTTTTACCTATTGAACCATCATAAGGAAATAAAACAATAGGATTTAATCCTACCGTTAATAAAGCTTTTGCTTGCTCCTTAATAAAGACTCCTGCTATTTGAGACTTATCATTAGGATACCAGCTTGTAACGATTAGAACATTCATTTTATTCCCCTTCAATACTTTTTTTATTTAATACCAAAGCAAATGATATTCCAATAACTGTCCAATATGGTACATATGCTACTACAGTACTTGGAGCAAAAACTAAGAAAACAAAAGCAAAAAGACATACAAGTGTCATCAATGTATAATTCTTTATATCCCCTTGCTCTTTTTTACGCCAACTTTTAAATAAATCCAATAATAGTAAGGAGTATGTTAAAACATAGTAAACAAAAATTCCCACACCAAAGTCTCCTAGTATTTCAAACCAGAGGCTATGAATATTTAGCACACCAAAGGTATTATTCATTGATTTTATATAACAGCTGATATTACCAGCACCAAATCCTAAGAAGTGTTTTTCAGTAAAAACTCCATGGAATACATCATAAATTAAAGTAAATCTCTCGTTATTTGAGCCTTCACCGCCTAATTTAATTCTTTTAGCCTCTGGTGCATCAGGATTTTTCACCATATGCACTATATTTAATTTGTTTAGTATAGGAGTCGTATTGAATTTACCATAGTATGGTTCAAAATATGGAATAGGAGACAGCACTGTAAAAATTAAAAATGTTAAAAGAATATAGCTTAAGGCAGTCTTTTGCAATTTCTTTTCTTTCTTTATTAAAGAAATAATATAGCAAAGAAAAAGTGCAATAAAAATAGTAATCCAACAAGTACGTGAAGTTGTAAAGATTAAATTTATTTGCGATGCTACATATATAATAATGAGCATTCTTTTTTCGTTTTTATTATTTGAATAGCAATATGAAATTGCAGTAATTATCATTCCAATTACTAAAACCACAGCATAGTTGTTTGGATTAAAAAAGAAGGATACAGGTATTTTGTTTAAATAAGGATATTCTTTTAAACTAAATCCTAACTCAACAAAATGATTTCTTATCCCAAATCTAATGCCAAATACTTCAAGTGTCCCGAAAAACAATATTCCTATATATAAAAGTTTAAAAAAGTTAAAGGTTCCTTTTACATCCTTTAAATTTTTATTTTCCTTTATTATCATTGCAGTATAAAAAAACATTATAAAATAATTAAATACTGTACGTAATCCAAGCTTTTTATCCACTGTTAATATTATGCTGAAAACAACATAAGCAATAAATATTATAAAAAAATTATAATATTTACTTTTAAATGCTTTTTTAAAGTCGAATTTAATATACTGTTTTGTCTTTATTTTATCCGATATATCAATTACAAAATAAATAAATAATGTAATGTAATAATAATACAAACTCTTCTTGCTACTAATTGGTAATGTCAAGCTGAAATTGATTATAGAAAAGAGCAATGTTACATAATACATATATTTTTTTATATCGCCGCCGTTAAAGCAAAAATATATTAATATAAGATACGCAATAGTAAATAGCTGAGCAAAAATAAGGTTAGGATAAAAAACATAATTTAATGCTACAAAACTTATTGTTATCAAACTTATAACTAATCCTAATTTAGACTTATATTTCGATTGATTATCCATTTATAGTCCCCCAATGATATTAAAATATATTATTTGAAATATTATGATTGATGGTAGCCATCGGATAAGGTGATTCTTAGAAAAACCGATCCAGGGGCGTAACACCCATTAAGATATTTACGGGTGCTATGCGCTATCAGATCAAGTTTCTAAAGTTGCTTGCATAAGAAGTTTTATTGATTCTTAAGCAATTGCTCTTCTGGTACTTTTCTTAAATATTTCGCAGGATTTCCAGCAACAACATTTTCACATTCTACATCTTTTGTTACAACGCTTCCTGCAGCCACAAGTCCATCCTCTTGAATAATTTTCCCAGGAAGTATAGTAGCCTGAGCCCCTATCCTTCCACCTTTTTTTACTGTAACACCTTTGAAATGATTGAATCTTTCTTTTGAACGTCCTGCATAATTATCATTGGATGTTACTACTCCCGGCGCAATAAAAACATTATCCTCAATTTCAGAATAAGCTGTAATATATGCATTAGTTTCAATCTTGCAATTTGAGCCAACCTTACAAAAGTTTTCTACTGCTGCTCCTCTTCCAATTATAGTTTTGCATCCTATTATTACATTTTCCCTAACCGTTGCCATATCAGCAATAAGTGTCGCCTTTCCAATGCTGCAGCCTGCATATACTATGACACCTGTACCAATCATACATCCATCACTAATAACTGCAGACCTAAGTTCCTTTTCGTCCTTAAATATACTATTTGCTGCCCTCATTGGCTTTTTCCCAACAACTGTATTATCATCAATTCTAACATAATTTCCTATTTTTGTACCAGCATGAATAACAACATTGTGCCCAATTATACATCCTTCACCAATTTCCACATTGTCCTCTACAACAGAAAACATACCTATTTTGCTGTCAGTTCCAATAATTGCCTTATCTGAAATGTAATTCATTAAATCACCTACTTCATATCTACTGTAGCAAAGTTTCCCATAGGGAATTTTACAGGCATGCCTGTCTTTTGTGATTTATAAGCAGCAAGAACAATTTGCATACCCTTTTTACCCTCTTCCCCATTTACAAGTGGCTCTCTTCCCGTATTTATTGCATCAATGACATCCTTAAAAAGCGGGGTGTGCCCAAAGCCGTAAACAGTATCAGGATCTCCTTCCTGAGCCTTTAATATTTCATCTTCAGAATCCTTGCCATCTTCAAATCTCCAAGTTTCAATTTTGTTTACAGCAAGACCGCCAATTACAACAGTACCCTTTTCACCAAATATGCTGAGGGTTTCTTCAAGATTTTTAGGATATACACAAGCACTGCCTTCAATCATGCCTATAGCACCATTTTTAAATCTTATTATAACTGAGCCAAAATCCTCGCCTTCGATATCCCTTAAAAATGTTCCTGTTTGAGCGTATACAGATTCAACCTCTCCGCCCATCATCCATTGAAGTAAATCTATATCATGAATACACTGATTCATAAGTGTACCGCCATCAAGCTCCCATGTTCCTCTCCAAGGTGCCTGCCTATAGTAGTCCATTCCTCTATTCCATCTTATACTTGCAGTTCCATTTACAAGCTTTCCAAATCTTCCTTCCTCATAAGCATGCCTTAACTGCTGAATTGGCTTATTAAATCGATTTTGATGGCACACAGCAAGCTTAACGTTATTCCTATGAGATGTCTCAATCATTTTATCTGCATCTAAAGTTGAAAGTGCCATTGGCTTTTCAACAATAACGTGTTTTTTCGCATTCATGCAGTCTATTGCAATTTGAGGATGATATCCGCTTTCAGTAGCAATTGTTACTACATCAATATCCTCTTTATTTAGCATTTCTTTATAATCCATATATGTTTTAACTTTTGCATCCTTAATAGAAGACTCATAATCATTTTTTCTTTTAGCAGCCTTATTTATATCAATATCACAAACTGCAACAAGCTCTGCTTCTTCTCTATTATTAATAAGACCCTCAATATGCTTATAAGAAATTCTCCCACATCCTATAATTGCAAATCTTAGCTTTTTCATTTTTATACCTCCAAAACTTATGATAATTTGAAAGCAGGCTAAACTTTCGCTTAGCCTGATATTTATTACAGTTTATTTATTTTTTGTCTGTTTTCTTTAACTTCTTTTGTTGCATTTCTTGTATCATACACTATTTTGGCTCTATTTACAATATCCTGATAATCATAGCAGGAATGATCTGTTGTAATTATTACAATATCTGCGTCATCAATATATTTATCAATTTCTACAGATTTATATTCTATTCCATTGCGTTTAAAGGATGGAATAAATGGATCATTATAGTATACCTTTGCACCATTTTTAACAAGATTATCTATAACCTTAAGTGCTGGTGATTCTCTTAAATCATCAATATCCTTTTTATATGCTACCCCAAGAAGTAAAACCTTAGCACCATTCATTGGCTTTTTAGCTTTATTTAATAGTTCCATAGCGCTTTCAACAACAAACTGAGGCATATAATCATTAATGTCACCTGAAGTTTCAATTAGTCTTGTATAAAAATCATACTCTTTTGCCTTCCATGAGAGATAAAATGGGTCAAGCGGTATGCAGTGTCCACCAATTCCTGGTCCAGGATAAAATGCCATAAATCCGTATGGCTTTGTCTTTGCTGCGTCAATTACTTCCCATATATCTATTCCCATCTTTTTACAAAGTATTGCCATCTCGTTTGAAAGAGCAATATTTATATTTCTAAATGTATTTTCAAATATCTTCTCCATTTCAGCAACAGCTGGAGATGAAACCGTATATACATCGCCTTCTTCAAGGACATTTCTATAAAGTGCTGCAGCAACTTCAGTACAATCTGGTGTACACCCTCCTACAACCTTAGGAGTGTTTTTAGTTTTATACTGCTTATTACCTGGATCAACCCTTTCTGGTGAAAATGCAAGGTAAAAATTCTCACCACATTTTAATCCTTTTTCTTCAAATATAGGCTTTAAAACTTCCTCTGTAGTTCCAGGGTATGTAGTACTTTCAAGTATTACAAGCATTCCTTTATGAGCATATTTTGCAACACTCTTTGATGAATTTACTACATAGGATAAGTCTGGCTGCTTATATATATCAAGTGGAGTTGGAACACAAATTGCAACTGCATCTACACCGCTGACAAAGCTGAAATCTGTAGTTGCGCTGAGCTTCCCTGATTTTACAAGGTTACTTAAATCACTATCTACTATATCACCTATATAATTATGCCCCTCATTTACCATTTTAACCTTAGAATCTTGGACATCAAATCCTATAACTTTATATCCTGCCTTAGCTTTTTCAACTGCAAGCGGAAGTCCAACATATCCAAGACCTACAACACCTATTACAGCTGTTTTATTTTGTATTTTATTTAAAAGTTCTTCCTTTATAGTCATTGTAAAACCTCCTATTGTTAAAAATTTTTCATGAATATTTTACTCTTAGCAATTCTTTAAGTCAAACTTTTTTATTAAATCAGCAACATATTCTTGAGTCTTTCTATCTATTTCAGGATAAAAAGGAATTGCAAGAGTCCTCTTGCTTGCATGTTCAGCTATAGGAAAATCACCCTCCTTGTATCCAAGGGATTCATATGCCTTTTGAAGATGAAGTGGAATAGGATAATAAATTCCTGTTGCTACCCCGTTTTCTTTTAAATAACTGATTAATTCATCTCTTTTTTCATGCTGTATAATATAAAGATGGTAAATATGTTTTGCATAATCTGCTTTGAAAGGTGTTTTGCATTTAGTTCCTTTTAAAAGCTCATTATATATTTCAGCATTTTCTGCTCTTTTATTGTTCCATCCATCTAAATATTTAAGCTTAACATTTAAAATCGCTGCCTGAATCTCATCCAATCTACTATTATATCCAAGCACTAAGTGATGGTATTTAGGTCTCATGCCATGAACTCGAAGGAGTCTAATTTCGTCAGCAATCTCATCATCATTTGTAACTACCATTCCTCCATCACCATATCCGCCTAAATTCTTAGTTGGGAAAAAGGAAAAGCATCCTGCATTGCCCATGGAACCTGCTCTTTTTCCTTTATATTCTGAGCCTATAGCCTGACAAGCATCTTCAATTACAATAAGGTTATGTCTTTTAGCAATTTCCATTATTTTATCCATATCACAAGGCTGACCAAATATATGCACTGGAATAATTGCTTTAGTCTTTTCAGTAATTTTTTCTTCTATTTTATTTGCATCTATACAGTAGGTATCCTTATCAATATCTGCAAACACTGGTTTTGCTCCAAGCATGGATACTGTTTCAGCGGAGGCAAAGAATGTAAATGGTGTTGTTATAACCTCATCGCCCTCACCAATTCCATAAGCCCTTAAAGTAAGTAAAAGTGCATCGGTTCCACTAGCTACACCAATGGCATTTTTTACGCCGCAATAATCTGCTATATCCTTCTCAAGCTTTTTTACCTCTGGTCCTAATATATAGTTGCCTGATTCGATGGTACTAATAACTGCATTATTTATTTCGTCCTTAATAGTTTCATATTGTGCTCTTAAATCTAATAATTTAACCTCCATTTTAATTCTCTTCCTTCTTTCTTTTATAAGTTGGTACTAATTCTTCCATACCTTTAAAAATTTCCTCATCATCACAGTCAAGTTTACTTTGAAGATTATATATTTTTTCTTTTAATTCATCAAAATCATAATCTCCAGGTTTTCCAATAAATATTTTCTTATGTTTAGTATTTTGTAGCCCTTCTTCTGACATAAGAAGTTCTTCATAAAGTTTTTCCCCAGGTCTAAGCCCAGTATATTTTATTTTTATATCAACATCAGGCTCAAACCCTGAAAGCCTTATTAATTCCCTTGCAAGATCATCAATTTTTACAGGTTCACCCATATCAAGTATGAAAATTTCGCCGCCCCTTGCCATAGCTCCAGCTTGAATAACAAGCTGTGCAGCCTCAGGAATGGTCATAAAAAATCTTGTAATATTAGGATCAGTTACAGTTACAGGTCCTCCTGCTTTAATTTGTTTTTTGAAAAGCGGAATAACACTTCCGTTACTTCCAAGTACATTTCCAAATCTAACTGCAACAAATTCAGTTTTGCTGACCTTGTCAATGGCCTGTATAATCATCTCACAAGCCCTTTTTGTAGCTCCCATTATATTTGTTGGATTTACAGCCTTATCAGTTGAAATCTGAACAAATTTTTTAACACCATATTTATCAGCACATTCCACTAAGTTTAGTGTACCTACTACATTATTTTTTATAGCTTCTTTAGGATTCATCTCCATAAGGGGAACATGCTTATGGGCTGCAGCATGAAAAATCACATCAGGATGATATTCATTAAATATCTCTTCTAACCTTTTCTTATCCCTTATAGATGCAATTATAACTTCCTTATCAAGATTAGGCCAATCATAATTGAGCTCCATTTGAAGATCATAAGCATTGTTTTCATATATATCAAGTATAATAAGTTTTTTAGGATTAAACCTTGCTATTTGTCTGCAAAGCTCAGACCCAATTGAGCCTCCGCCTCCAGTTACCATAACAACTCTATTTGTAAGATACCCTGCAATTTCATCAATATTTAGTTCTATAGGATCTCGTCCTAATAAATCTTCAATTTCAACATCTCTAATTTGACTTACACTTATATTCCCACCAATGAGCTCATATATTCCAGGGAGAGTTTTAAGCTTACATCCTGTTTTACTGCAAAGCCTTATAATCTCTGATTTTTCCTGCTTTTCTGCAGAAGGCAGAGCAATTAAAATTTCATCTATGTTTTTTTCCTTAGTGATATTTAGTAAATCATCTCTTTTACCTAAAATATCAATCCCATGTATTTGTTTTCCCTTTTTACTTTTATCATCATCAATAAATCCTACAGGAATATAGCCCATTTCAGGATGCTTTTTCATCTCTCTTACAACCATGGAACCTGCATCTCCAGCCCCAAATATAAGAATTCTTTTGCCATTTTTAGTGGTACCATTGGGTGTCATTTCCATGCTATAAACTAATCTGCGTAAAAACCTTATTCCCCCTGATGATATTATTACAAAGGCCCACATTATAAAATATATTGTTTTTGGAAGTGTGCACTTAGTTAATACACCATATATAAATGAAAATAAGGTTCCAAAGGAAACAGCAAGAACAATATAAACCAGCTCATCTACACTTGCATATCTCCAGATGCTTTTATAAAGTTTAAATGCATAAAATGTTACTATCATTATAATAGTAATTGGTATAAAGGTTTTTTCATAGGGCAAAAATTCATTTGCTGGTATTTTCCAATCAAATCTTATAAAATATCCTGCCAATATAGAAGCGTTAATAAATACAACATCAATTAAAACAAGCAATATCTCTTTAAAACGTCTATTCATATTATCTTTCCTTTCTTCTGCATTTAATACAATATTTTAATTATACTTCAATTCTTCATATGAGTAAAATCCAAATAAAGAAATACTTTATTTTTTTATAGCGTTTCATTAATTAGGCTAACCAATCCATACAGCATCCGCAATATCCCGCTTTAAGCGGGGTATTACGGATGGTAGCCATTGGATAAATTATTCCGTCACTTTTTTTTGCCATTTACCTGAGCGATATAATAATATGCCAATAATGCAAATTACCAAATTACTTATTACCATTGCATACCATACAGAGGCAGATCCAAAATTAGTATAATTTTTAAAAATAACAATGAGAGGTATCCTTATTAACCAAAGTCTTGTAAGCTCCATTATCATTACATATAATGTGTGCCCTGAGCCTTGAAATGTTCCTACACACACTTGAAATATTCCCATTAGAGGACTTGCAATAGCTAATATTTTAAGATAATATGAACCTTCCTTTAAAATATTAGGACTTTTTGAAAAAAAGCTTAACAGCTGGGTTGATGTAAAAAACATTATGATACCGCCAACAATTAAAATTGAAACGGACATTATATTAGCAGATTTAAAAGCTTTTTTTACCCTATCCATATTTCCTGCTCCCATATTTTGTCCTACTATAGAAGCAAGAGAGCCTCCTATACCCATGGCAGGCATCATGAAAATTGAATTTATTCTATTTCCAAGGCCAAAAGCAGTAATAACATCATCCCCAAATGAAACTATAAACATATTTAATACAATAAATCCCAAAGCCTCTCCAGATTGTCCTAATGAAGAAGGTACTCCAACCTTTAATATCTTTTTAAGCAGTTTTGGTTTTATCTTAAGGTGATTATAGGTTAAATAAATGCCATCGTTTTTTTTAAATAATGCAAAAGCTATATAAATAGTAAATACAGCCTTTGAAAGAACAGTTGCAATTGCAGCCCCTGCAATTCCCATATTAAATGTAAATATAAATATAGGGTCTAGAATGATATTTAATACTGCTCCTCCAGCATTTATTATCATTGGTATAACAGTATCACCTTGAGCCTGCCTTATGGCAGTAAAAATAGAAGTAATAAAAAGAAAAGGTATGTCAAAAAACATTACGCTTAAATATATTTTACTGTTTTCAAAAAGCTCACCTTCTGCGCCCATAAATCTTACAATATTAGGTGTAAAGCCATAGCCGATGAGGACTAAAACAAGTGAAAATATCAATGCAAAACTAACTATTTGACCTGCCACGTCCCTGCCTTTTTCTTTTTCATTTGCTCCAATATATTGTGATATAAGTGCTGTACCAGCAACATTTATTCCCATACCAAGAGATATAACAAGGTATATTACAGGCCATACAAATGCCGTAGCCCCAACCTGAATATCACCCATTTTGCTAACCCAATATGTATCTGCTAAGTTATATGTAGTTTGTATAATATTATTTAGCATAATAGGTGTTGCTAAGGATAATATTACTTTATTAATATTTCCTTCAAGTATTAACTTTCTTTTTTCCACATAATCCATGTTTCCCCTCCCCAAATTTTAACCATCAGGTGATTTTTATGTTTAGTTGAAGTTTGCTTGATAAATACTCCCCTCCATCTAAATCTTAGAAAAGCCGATCAAAGGCATAGCAGCCGTTATTCCCCATCTAAGCGTGAGATTACAGACAGGTAGCCACCGATAAAAATTATTCAAAATTCTTCACATATGATTTTAAAACTTTATAAACCACAATGCAAATTAACTAAGAAATTTATATACAATTTTCAATTTGCAATTTAAAATCATTAATGAACAAATCACAGCAGAGATAAGAAAAATATATGGAATGAACATAGAGTGAGCATTTAGATGTTCTTAGAATTAAAATAAAATGGTAGGGAGCGGTCTTGACCGTTCCGCTCCCACGATTCCGTGCATCCCCTAGAGGAACGGTCAAGACCGCTCCCTACAGCTGTCCGACATTTTAATCCTTAGAACATCTTTGCAAACGGTAAAGTGAATGGAATATATTTTTCTTATCTCCGCGGTGGATTAAATCTAAATTGTGAATTACAGTTAACTACAAAATTGTCTTTAAATTATTTTTTCATGTTTTTATGAAAAAATATGAAAACTGCATGAAATATTATTATAATATCTCATGCAGCTATATTTATAATCAGGTTAACTCTCCGTTTTTATTTTATGACATTAATTATTTTAGTTTTGAAGCCATCATACTTTTCTTGTGAGCTATCTGTAATGGCCCATAAATCTATAACGTATTGGCCTTCAGCTTCCGGTTTCCATGAAACAGTATCATCATAACCATCAATATTGTTAATCCATTTATTTCGTGTTATATCATATACATGCAGCTTGTATTTATATGGGCTTCTTCCCCCTTTATCATTTTTTATTCCGTTTACTTTTATTGTTTCACCCAATTTAAAATCTGCTTTATCCATTATCATATCTCCGGATAAATTTACCTTACTATTATCTTTTGGAACTGAATTCATATTAAATGCATAATAGGAATCATAATCTCCATTACTGTTTCTATTTACTCCTACATTCCCTGCTTTCTTTACCCAAATAGAAAAATAGTATGTGCCCCTTTTAAAAGTTTTTCCTGTATCAACTTTAAACGGAAAATTCGCAGGAACAGGCTTTGTATATTTATCTGTTATTTCCTCCCACTTTCTTGTTTCTGCATCGCAAGCCCAAACTCTGTATTGTACATACTCTGTATTTTTAGATACTATACAAAAAGATTGAGCTTCTCCATCAATAATTGGTGAATGATCAAGCCCTACAAATGTAATTGATGGTATTTCTCTTTTTTCACCCCTTGAAACAGAAACAGCTTTCATATACTGATTATTTAGCTCAATTGCAGTATTGCCATCTATTATTCCAGTTGGAGAAACACCGCAGCTTTTTTGAAAATCCTTAACTGCCAAAGCTGTTACATTTCCATAATAGCCAGTAATCTTATCATAATTATAAAAGCCCATAGTCTTTAGCTTTTGTTGAAAACTACTGACATCTTTCCCTGACATGCCAACTTTTAAGTTTTTACCACTGTATGATTCATTTCTTACAACATCAAATTTAACATTTATTTCATCATATTTTTTCATATCGCTGTCATCATATAGCGATACTTTAATATTATAGCTTCCTGCAGATTTTGGGTTGAATTCAAAAGTATTTGCATCATTTGTTTTGGAAAATAAAAAGTCACCATCTAAAAAGACTTCATATTTATAAATCAAATTATCAGTTGATGAATTGTTAGTTTCTAATGTTAAAGTCACTTGTTTATTTATTTCAGGCTTTTCAGGGGTAACCTTGCTGCTATTAATTTTAGGCTGTGAAGTTGGAGTATCAGTATCCTGCGGAGTGTCAGCATCAACAGGCAGTCCATCCATTTTCTTAATTTCTACTCCATCATAATAAAACTTTAATATATCAATAAAACTTTGCCCTGCCTCGGCCCTGTTTCTTGCTCCAATCTGGCTTAATCCAACACCATGACCATGGCCAAACCCTGAAAATGTATAAGTATTTGCTGTATCATCATAGGATACGTTATAGAGGCTGCTGTCTAAAGATAAGAATGTTCTTGCCTTCTCCTTATTGAATGTTTTGCTATTTTCTTGTCCACTATTATCCTTATATATAATATCTATGGAATTTACCCTGCCGCTTTGAAACTTAGTAATGCTATCCATATCAATTTTTATAAAACATTCATCATTATTTATATAGCCCTCTGATTTTAATATACTGTCTATCTCGCTTACAGAATATTTTTTATCACCATGAGGCCAGGGGGTTATATCAAAAGAATCCGGTTTTGCTTTAAGATAAGGTAAACTTTCATGCCATACATTCCCTGAATCTTCAGTATATCCGCCATCACTACCTGAATAATAGCTAGCAATTAATTTATTATTATAAAGCATAACCATTCCTTTAGTATCATCCACAGCTTTTATGCATTTTTTATTTGCCTCATTAAAACCCCCATATACTTGGCAGTGAGTTGTATCGCATATATCATAACCATCCTTGCTATGCTTAATACCAATATTTTTCAATGTATAATTTCTTGCAGCTACAGCTTGAGCTTTAAGGGCTTCAATTGGATATGATTCTGACATTTCACAAGGAACTACTCCCTTTATGTAATCTTCTAAGCCTAAGGTATTTATTGGTAAAATAGTTTCTCCATTTGCCTTAAACTCCATAGACCCTAAATAAGTATGAGCCTTCAATCCGTTTTTTATTTTTATCCTATTATTTTTCCCCTGCGAAATGAAAGAAAGCTTATCATAAGCTTGATTATTAAATAATATTTTCCCATCTGAAATGCTTATTACAAAGCTTGTACTGTTTAATGGAATCTCTTCATTTAACATATAATTACCTGTTAATGATATTTCCAATGTCTGTGACTTCATACTCTCAAGGCCAATTTTTAATTCTTTTTTACTATATTCATCTTCATATGAAAATCCTGTAAGGGTTGACATGAAAAATACTCCTATCATAAGAAACACAAATTTACGTTTCAATCCCTATCCCCCCATATTTCTACATTTAATATTAATTATATACCAAAAAAACCTCATATTGCAAGACCTTTTGGTCGAATATTCCAAAAATTATGGAGGCGAACTCGGAGCTGTTGCAAAATACCATCATTATAAAAAGCAAAAGACAGCGGAGATAAGAAAAATATATGGAATGAACATAGAGTGAGCAAGTAGATGTTCATAGGATTAATAAAATGTAGGGAACGGTCTTGACCGTTCCGTTGATGGGCGAGCGGAATCTATGAGAACGAAACGGTGCCAACACCCAGTAACAATTTCATTCTATGGTATTTCCAGAACAATCTGAATTTGGGAGGACGGAACGGTCAAGACCGTTCCCTACAGCTGTCTGGCATTTTAATCATCATTCAACTATTTTCATTAAAGCCTCTTCAAGCTTATCAACTTTTTCTTCTGCATCCTTTAAACTTTTTCCGCAGCATGCAAAATAAAACTTAATTTTAGGTTCTGTACCAGATGGCCTTGCGGTAACTAAACTTCCATCTTCAAAGCAAAGCTGAATTACATTTGATTTTGGCAGTTCAATATTTTTTTCATCATTATGAATTATATCTCTTTCTATTTTGCTTAAATAATCTTTTACCTTAATAACCTTAATTCCACATAATTCTTTTGGCGTATTAATCCTTAAATTTTCCATAATAGAATTTATCCTTTGTGTTCCTTCAATGCCCTTCATTGTAAGAGACTTTAGCCCTTCCCTATAATAGCCGTACTTTTCATATATATTAATTAAAGCATCATATAATGATAATCCCTTTTTCTTATAATATGCAGCCATTTCGCATATCAAAGATGAAGCAATTACAGCATCCTTATCCCTTACAAAATTCCCAAGCAAATAACCATAGCTTTCCTCAAATCCAATAATAAAGTTTTTCTTTCCCTCGTTCTCTTTAATTTTTTCACCTATATACTTAAATCCAGTTAAAACATCAATTATCTCAACCCCGAAGTCATCGCAAATTTTTCTTGCAATTTCTGTTGTAACAATAGTTTTAACAACAAAGGGATTATTGGGCATTTTCCCTAATTCCTTCAATTGACTTAATACATAGTATGTGAGCAAAGTTCCCGTCTGATTTCCAGTTAATACTCCAAAATTTCCATCCTTATCTTTAACCACTATTCCGACCCTGTCACAATCTGGGTCAGTCCCAATGATCAAATCAACATCCTCATTTTTCGCCATTTTTAGTGCAATTCCAAACACTTCAGGATCTTCAGGGTTTGGATATTTTACAGTACTAAAATTACTATCGGGCAGTTCCTGCTCCTTTACTACTTCAATATTTTTATATCCAAGTTCCCTTAAAACCCTTCTTACTGGCTTATTTCCAGTTCCATGCAAAGGTGTATATATTACTTTAAGGTTATCCTTTCCATAATCAATAGCTTCTTTATTAATAGACAGCTTTTTTACAAGCTCAATATATTCATCCTCAACCGAGTCAGGAATAAAATTATAAAGTCCCTTTTTAACAGCATCATTATAATCCATAAATTCAATATTTTCATATTGAACTTTATTTATTTCATTTGAAATGCCTGCTGCATGCTCCTCAGTTATCTGTCCTCCATCATTCCAGTAAACCTTATATCCGTTATATTCTTTAGGATTATGGCTTGCAGTTATTACAATGCCAGCAGATGCTTTTAAGTTCCTGACAGCAAAAGAAAGCATAGGTGTAGGCTTTAATTCTTTGTAAATATAAGTTTTTATTCCCTTCGCATTAAGAACTAATGCAGATTCTCTTGCAAAAACATCCGAATACTTCCTTGAATCATAGGCAATTGCAACAGAAGCATTTTTTCCACTGTTTTTCATAATATAATTAGCCAATCCTAATGTAGCTTTCCTTACAGTATAAATGTTCATTCTGTTTGTTCCAAATCCTATAATCCCTCTTAATCCTCCAGTCCCAAATTCTAATTCCTTGTAAAATCTATCCTTTATTTCTTCATCGTCTAAATTGGAAAGCTCTTTTTTTACATCATCTCCAAATGTAAGCCATTTATTATACATCTTCATATAGTCCATAAAAATTCCTCCAACTAAATATTTAAATATTTTTTAATTTACTTAGCCATTCTTCTGCGATTTTATCATCAGGATTTAAACTAAATGCCCTTTCAAAATTTGTCTTTGCTTCATCAAACATTCCAAGATTAAGATAGCAAACTGCAATATTACAAATTATTGCCTCATTATCAGGTGCAATTTTTAAAGCTTCTTGAAAATATTTCAAAGCTGGTCCAAACTTTTTTAAGGATGCAAGATCTAATGCAATCTCAGATAAGACATTAGCAGTTCTGCCATAATTAATTAAATCTTTCAAGTAAACAAGGGCATCCTCAAAATTTCCAGACTGCCTGAGTGCTATAGCAGTATAAAATTTAGCATTAGGGTCATCAGGATTATCATTACAATAAGTAATTAAATATTTTAAAGCCTGCGCACCATGACCCTGCTTTACCATTGCAACAGCATTATCATAATTTTCTACAGCATCTATTTCTTTAAGAATTTTAACTGATTCTTCGCCATAATCCTTATCATGCTTGCACATTGATAGGTAATGTTTTGCCATATCTAAATCCTTATCTGTGTAATACTTTCCAAGGTTGAAATTTGCAGGAATAAAGCCTGGATAATTTTCAGTAATCCTTTTTAGGCTTTCTACTATTTCTGGGACAAAAAAGTCCTGCTTCGTTTCATCATAAATATTCATAAGAATTACACATCTATTATATAAATTTGATTTGTTTGGATTTAGAATACATAATGTGCTTGCATATATAAGTGCCCTTTTTTTATCATCCTTAGCACTCTTTTCAATTTCCAAAATCAAATAGTTTTCAATTCCATCAATTGATTTTAATTTTTCTATATAATTTTGGTTATATTTAAATTTTTCATCACAACATAATACATAAACCATTCCATTTATCAAAAAAGTAACTGGTATCTCATCATGACCATTTTTAGCAACTTTTACTATATCATTTGAGCTAATAGGATATTCTCCCTTTTCAATTTTTTTACCATTAGCAAATGTAATATCCCTCCCTATTTCTACAAACAATATATTACCGAGTTCATTTTTAAGATATTGATGAAAGTCCATAATATCACCCTGCTTTTTATATATAATACAATTATTTTAATATAACGATAATAAATAAACAAGGAGGCATCTATTTATTTAAAAAGTATATTCTATATCAAGGAAAAAATTATGGCTAATTGCAAGACTAATTAGGCCGAAAAATAAAAAGAGGTTTGATTTACTTTTGCAATTAAATTAAGTAAAAATTATTTTTATTTTTTGAAAAATTATAATTGCATTTTAGCATTTATTATTCTATAATAAAATAGATTTTTTAAATAGAAGCAAACCTTGATTTTTCAAGGATTATATAGTTCTAAATATTAAGAAAGAAGGTGTATATTTAATTGTATAAGATGGATCAAAGTCAAACTCCAATATTTGACTCCTTAATGGAATATGTAAACAGGGATACTATTCCTTTCCACGTTCCTGGGCATAAAAAAGGAGTGGGAATGGATAGTAAGTTTAAGGATTTTGTTGGAACTAATGTACTTTCAATTGACGTAACAGTTTTCAAGTTAGTAGACAGCCTTCATCATCCAACTGGTCCTATAAAAAAAGCAATGGAACTTGCAGCAGATGCCTATGGCTCAGATATGGCATTTATTTCTGTCAATGGGACTTCAGGTGCAATACAGGCAATGATACTTGCAGTAGTAAAAGCTGGTGAAAAAATAATTGTTCCAAGAAATGTTCATAAATCCGTTACATCAGGAATAATTTTAAGTGGTGCAACCCCTGTATTTATGCAGCCAGAAATAGATAAAAATGTCGGCATAGCTCATGGGGTAACTCCTGAAACAGTTGAAAAAACATTAAAAGAAAATCCAGATGCTAAAGCAGTTTTAATTATAAATCCAACTTATTATGGTGTAGCCGCAGACATTAAAAAAATTGCTGAGATTGTCCACAGTTATAATATTCCCCTTATAGTTGATGAAGCTCATGGACCTCATTTAGGATTCATAGATGAACTGCCAATGTCTGCAATGCAGGCTGGGGCAGATATGTGCGCCCAAAGCACTCATAAAATAATTGGCTCCATGACCCAAAGTTCATTTTTACAGGTTAGAGGGGAAAGAATTGATATAAATAGAGTTCAACAAATAATGAATTTGCTTCAAACTACCAGTCCTTCCTACGTTTTAATGGCTTCTCTTGATGTAGCAAGAATGCAGGTAGCAACAAAAGGAAAAGAGCTTTTAAATTATGCAATTTCTCTGGCTAACTATGCAAGAGAAGAAATAAATAAGATACCAGGACTTTATTGTTTTGGAAAAGATATATTAGGAAACCCAGGCGTATATGCACTTGATCCAACAAAAATTACTATAACATGCAAAGGTTTGGGCCTTACTGGATATGAATTAGATCAAATATTAGCAAATGATTATCATATACAGGTTGAAATGTCTGATTTATATAATGTCCTTGCTGTTGGCTCTTTTGGTGATACAAAAGAAAGCATCGGTAAACTAATTGAAGCACTTAAGGAAATAAGTAAAAAATATTATGGGACAAAGCCTGTTATTGGTGAAGCTATAGATATACCAAGTATACCTAAGAGAGTTCTTACACCAAGGGAAGCTTTCTACGGAAAAACAAAGTGTGTTAAGCTCGATGACAGCATTGGAAAAGTTTCTGCAGAATTTCTCCTTGCATATCCTCCAGGAATTCCTATAGTATGCCCAGGGGAAATCATAACTCATGAAATAATTGATTATGTAAAGGTACTTAAAGAAGCAAATCTATACGTCCAAGGAACAGAAGATCCTGAAGTTGAAACAATTAAAGTTGTTGAAATAGATTAATTCAGATTAATTCACGCATATTAAAAGACTGCCAAATGAACTGCTCCCTTCCAAGCAAACAAGTTTTTATTATTTTACTTGTCTGCCTGTAAGGGAGCATATCAAAATGGCAGTCTTTATTTATTTATTTTTTCTTACTAAAGAGATCCTTTCTTCAATCTTGTCCTTTTCAAGATTATTAAAATATTTAATATATTCATTTTCATTCAAATTAATTACTTTATCATATAATGCCAATAAATTGCATGCATAATCAATAAATGTTTCAAGTCTTAATGACATCTTTTTAATGCCTGGGCTTGTCATAGTAGTAGCAATACTTCTTTTTTCATGATTGATTTTTTTTCTTATACCACCATAATAATCTCTTCCTTTATCAAACAGCTTAACAATCCTAAAATTCTGCATAAAAACTTCATTATAATAAGTTTTAATCTCGTCCATCATTTTTTCCGTAAAAACTACTTCTTCCATTCCTTCATAACTTCTAATCTTATCTATATATTTTTGAACAATTTCCCTGTTTGCAATCTTATAATCTATGTGTTTATTTAAAATATCTATAATTTCATCGCAGCCAGCTACATTCTCATCCTTGAATAGTTTAAGGGCAGGAATCATCGCATCATATTGCTCTTTTTTTTCCTTAATTTTTTCATCAGATTCAATAAATCCTTCATAAGTTTTAATAGAATTTTCATCAAAAAAAGTTTCAGCTCTATACCCTATTTTTGTGAGGGCTTTTATGGTATATTCATTGTTTACTATATTACCATCATCTGTTATATAGCAAATTCCACTTATTTTCTTACCATTTACGCCCAAAAAAGATTTGTAATATGCTATCTGTCTATAGTTTATACCATCAAAGTTTAATTTTTGTGATACTTTATATATCTCACCTGATTTCTTATTTATTGATGCAGCTCCTTTAAATTTCTTATCGTCATTCATATAGAAGTACATAGTATTCCTCCTTTATGGGACATATAACAACTGTTTTCCACCGCCGTTATCAAGCCTATTCATCATTTTAAAATTGACTTCTTCCCTTTTTTATATTGTGTTTTCTCTAAACAGCCGATAATTTTCCCTTAATTAGCATTTTAGCTCTATATCGTTTTTATTTTAAGCTTGTACACTTTAGAAATAAGTATAACAAATAATCCCTCTTTTGAAAACAAAATAAACTTTATAAAAATCTCCCCCAATGCAGCAAAGTTTTGATACTCTTGACTGAGTGATATTTTCTAAAAATTTGCATCTTGGCAAGAAAATCACCTCATTTCAAGTTAATTTTACTGTTTATAGTATTTACCTAAAATGAGGTGATTATTCGAAATATATGGCAAAATATAAAAATACTTATCCGTCCCAAACTTTCCAAATTTTCAGAAGAGTACTCATCTGTCCTAAGAGTTGTTATATGTCCCAGGTTCCAATTCCGGCTTTTAGGGCTTTTACGTTTAGAGAATAGAACTTTTCTGGTACATTTTCTTTAATTACGCTATCCCAATCCATATTTTCTAAGCCTAAAGCTTTAATCAATGATCCTAACATAACAACATTTTGAGCTTTGATATTTCCGAGACCCTCTGCTATTTCCGCTGCTTTTAATGCCTTAGTCTTGGGAACACTTTCCTGCAGCTTTTCAATTATATTTTCAGGGTATTGTTCTGCTCCAATTAAAATTGGAAGAGAGTATATCTCATAGTCATTTACAACAAGACTTCCGCCTTCCTTTAAATATTTCAAATATCTTACAGCTTCAATTTTTTCAAAAGCTACGATAACATCTGCTTCTCCATCTCCAATAAGCGGTGAATAAACCTTTTCCCCATATCTCACCTGTGTTGTAACACTTCCACCCCTCTGAGCCATACCATGAACTTCAGACATCTTTACATCATATCCAAATTTAATAAGCCCCTGTGTCAATATCTTTGAAGCAAGGATTATACCTTGACCACCAACACCAACAAATAATATACTTTTAACCATATTATTCACCCACCTTTTCAATGGCATTAAACTTGCAAACCTGATAGCATAGTCCGCACCCATTGCACATACTTTGATCAATGATAACATGTCCTTCTTTAAATGATATTGCAGGACAGCCTGTTCTCATACAAGCTTTGCATTCTTTACACTTTTCAAGATCAATTTTGCATTTCATATTTGCTCTTCTTTTTTGAACTTCCTTAAGAAGTGCACAAGGCTGCTTAGCTATAATTACAAATGGTTCATTAGCGTTATATGCATCTTTTATGGCAGCTTCAGTTTCATCAAGTTTATATGGATCAACTATTCTTATATTTTCATCTTTAATTCCAACTGCCCTTACAATAGATTCAATACTAATAATTGGAGCTGGTTCTCCCTTTAAAGTTCTTCCTGTCCCTGGATTATCCTGATGTCCTGTCATTGCAGTAGTCCTATTATCAAGTATGCACATGACAATTGGACTGTTATTATAAACTGCATCAATAAGCCCCGTAATCCCTGAATGGAAAAATGTAGAATCACCAACAAAACCAAAAATCTTATCATCCCTATTTCCCATCTTTGCTGCCTTTTCAAATCCAATTGCAGCAGATATTCCGGCGCCCATGCATATTACTGTATCCATTGCATTAAGTGGTGGTTCATCACCTAATGTATAGCAGCCTATATCCCCAGTTATTATAACATTCTTTTTTAGCTTACTTAACTTACTTATTGCATAAAAAACTGGTCTATGTGGACATCCTGGGCAAAGCATAGGAGGTCTTGATGGTGCCTTTACATCCAATTCATAAGATTTCTTTGGTTCTTCCTTTAAAAGTGCTTTTCTTATTATATCAGGATTTAACTCATCACAGGTTGGAATAAACTCTTTTCCAATACATTGAATTCCAAGTGTCTTAACATAGTTTTCAATATATGGGTCATTTTCTTCAATTATATAAACCTTATCAACAGCTTTTGCAAATTTTATTATCATCTTATCTGGCAGAGGATATGAAAAACCAATTTTCAAATATGAAGCGTTGTCTCCAAATACTTCCTTTGCATATTGGTATGAAATTCCACTTGTTATAATTCCTATTTTCTTATCTCCCCATTCGATTCTATTTAGGGGACAATTGTTAGAGTATCCTTGAAGCTTCTCAAGTCTTTCTTCAACTTCGGGATGTTTAACTTTTGAATTTGCTGGTGTCATTATATATTTTTTGGGGTTTTTCACATAAGGTTTAACACCAACTTCAACTCTTTCACCAAGTTCAACTATACTCTTGCTGTGTGATACTCTTGTTGTAGTCCTAAAAAGTACAGCTGTATCAAACTTTTCACTTATTTCATATGCATATTTTACAAAGTCTTTACATTCCTGACTGTCTGATGGCTCAACCATTGCAATTTTTGCATGTGGAGCATATAATCTATTATCCTGTTCATTTTGCGAGCTGTGCATTCCAGGATCATCTGCAGTAACAATTACAAGCCCCCCGTTTATACCCTCATATGCAATGGTGAAAATAGGATCCGCAGCTACATTCATTCCAACATGTTTCATTGCACAAAGCGACCTTGCACCTGCAATTGCTGCACCACATACAACCTCGGTTGCTACCTTTTCATTAGGTGCCCATTCTGCATAAATTTCTTTATATGCTGCTATATTTTCAAGTATCTCGGTGCTTGGTGTTCCAGGGTAAGCTGCTGCTACTGTACATCCGGCTTCATAGGCTCCCCTGGCAATAGCTTCATTCCCTGACATTATTTTTTTCATTTAATTACCCCCCATTATTTTAAATTTGCCACAATACTTCCAAGTGCTATTGAATATAATTTGGATTCATGGGTATCTGCTCTTGAGACTAAAACAATAGGGCATTTTGCTCCCATTATAACTCCTGCCGATTTAGCCATTGCAAAATAAGTCAAAGATTTCCCTAATAAGTTTCCTGCTTCAATATTAGGAACTAAAAGAATATCTGCCTCCCCAGCTACAGGGCTATCAATGCCTTTGCGTTTAGCTGCTTCTTTTGAAACTGCGTTATCAAGTGCTAAAGGTCCATCAATTATGCAATCTCTAATCTGGCCTCTTTCACACATCTTGGTAAGTGCTGCTGCATCAAGAGTTGCTTGCATATCAGGATTTACAACTTCAACAGCACAAAGAGGTGCAACACGAGGTGAATTTATGCCCAAAGCTTTTGTAACTTTAACTGCATTGTTTATTATCTGAACTTTCTGAGTTAAATCAGGATTAGTTACCATTCCACCATCGGTTAAAAATAATAACTTATGATAGGTTGGAACACTATAAACCATAACATGGCTTAAAAGTCCACCACCCCTTAACCCAATTTCCTTATCAAGTACAGCTCTTAAAAGATCTGCAGTTGGAACTTGCCCTTTCATAAGGAAATCCGCCTTGCCGCTGGATACAAGTGAAACTGCTGTCCTTACGGCTTCAAGTTTTGACTTAACGTCCACTATTTCATAACAATTTAAATCAATAGAAGCTGCTCTTGCTATTTTCTCAATTTTACTCTTATCGCCCACCAAAGTTGCCTCAATTATACCAAGCTTTCTTCCCTCATCCACAGCAATCAAAACCTCATCATCCTCAGCCGCTGCCACAGAAAGCCTCATTTTGCGTCCACTTTTTGCCATCTTCATCATAGCATCAAAATCCTTCATCATAGTTGTCCCCCCTTTTCAATTAATTGCATATTTTAAACTGTATTTACACTCTTGTCTAAAATATTCTATACCACATATTTTA
>ENA-UOOI01000963-UOOI01000963.1-fermentation-metagenome-genome-assembly--contig:-NODE-963-length-33076-cov-7.125466_pt1 | contig 33076 bp, 27 predicted proteins | sample MGYA00245779_ERZ724027 | MGnify/ENA primary metagenome ERZ724027 (study PRJEB28704, sample SAMN03018318) | fermentation metagenome | biome: anthropogenic terrestrial biome; feature: soil; material...
AGAACGAAAGGTAGATGAATTTAGAAATGTTTCATAACCCCATCGGTGCCTTTCGTAGAAAGGCGGTTTATAAAAATGAAGAAGGTATTAATACTACTATTAAGCATGGTTATGGTATGTTCCCTGCTTACAGGTTGCGGTAGCAGCACAACCAAGGAAACAGAGGGAACTGCAACGGGTAACACAGATAATACTAATGCAAAGGAACCTACAAAGGCTGCAACAGAAAACATTGGCGAATTAACTATTGGTTTTTCAACTGGTGCATCTGGCACTGCATTCCGTACTATTTTGGAAAATGATTTTAAAACAGTTGCAGATGAGTACAAAGCAGCAGGACGTTTAAAGGATTACAAGATTGTTAATAACGTTACTAATTGGGATGCAAGCGAACAGGCTAATATAATTCGTGATTTTATTAATGACTCTGATATTGATGTTATTATGGTAAACCCAAACAGCCCAACTGACTTAAATGGTGTTTTGGCTGAGGCAGTAGCAGCTGGAAAACAAGTTGTTGTTCTTGACTGTGAAGTAGATGTTGATGGTGTATTATGTGTTTCCATCGATCATTATAATTGGAGTAAAAAAGCTGCTGAATGGATCTGTAATGAACTTGGTTCAGGAACAGCAATCCAGATTTATGGTGGTGATGGTCATCCTGCAAACAATGATAGAATTAATGGCACATATGATACATTAAAAGACTATCCAGATATAGATTTAATAGCCGACACTACCGGCGGCTGGGATAATCAGGTTGCAAAGGAAGCCACGACTCAAATTCTTGGCAGCGGTGTTAATGTAGATGCAGTATTCACACAGGATTCTATGGCTGCTGGTGTACTTTCTGCATTTATGGATTTAAATAAAGTTCCTAAAGTTATGTTTGGTGAATTAGGGACCCAATTTATTAAAGAAGTTGTTGAATTAAAAGAGAAAGGCACTGAAATTAAATTCTGCACGCAGCCAAATCCTCCGGGAATTGCAGCTTCCGCCCTTCGTCTTGCTGTAAATGTATCAGAAGGTAAAGAATTTAAAGATGGTGTCATTGGTGGTCACTTTGGAAATGGATATTATTATCCTGTAAATGCATGGTATACCCAAGACAACCTTGACGAATTACAAACAATGATTGCTGATAAGGCTGATGACTGGCTATATTCGGAATATTTGACTGAAGATCAAGCTTTAAAATTATTCAAATAAATAGTAATAGGTGCCCGACAAATGCGGGCACCTATACAATATTTACTTAGTAGGATTTGTTAACACCTATAAAACTGTACTGAAGTATTTCATTATTAAAAAAGTGTAAAAAGAAAATAAGAAAAGAAAGTCTACTTAATTGAGTCTCGTAATATCGAGAGTCTATAATAGAGAGGAGCGGTTTCTGATATGGCTCTTTTAGAGGCTAAAGGAATAAAAAAAAGCTTTGGCGGAGTTACTGCACTGAAAAATGGTAACTTAACATGTAATTGCGGTAAAATTACAGGATTGTTAGGGGCCAATGGTTCAGGAAAAAGTACAATTTCTAAAATTATCAGTGGAATATACAAAAAAGATGAAGGTACTATCATATATGATAAGAAAGAAATTAACTTTAGCAGTCCAAGTGAATCAAAACAGAATGGTATTGCTATGGTGTTTCAAAATCTTAGTCTTATTCCAGACTTAACTGTTTGGCAAAACATTGTACTGGGTAATGAGAGTAAAAAGAAAGTTTTTCTTGATACAGAGAATGCAATGTCAGTTTCAAAAAGTATTTTGGATGAGTTAAATCCTAGAATTAATATAAACCAGAAAGTAAGAAACTTAAATTCAGCACAACAACAGATTGTTGAAATTGCAAAAGCTCTTGTATCTAATCCCAGGCTTCTGTTTTTAGACGAACCTACGGCTGCATTAGAGCGGGAAGAAGTCAAAAACTTGTTCAAGTATATGAGAAAATTAGCTTCTAAGGGTGTTGGAATGATATTTACATCTCACCGTTTAGATGAAGTTTTAGAAATTTGCGATGATATAATCGTTTTTCGTAATGGTGAGGACGTAGGCACAATAGATTTTGAAAAGGAAGGAAAAGATAAAAAAACCATTTTATCACTCCTAACTGGTTCTAGTGATTTCAATAGTACTAAAAAGGTATATAAAGACATTAAAGATGTTTGTATTTTAGAATTGCATGATTTAAAGCATGGAAAAGAATTGAACGGCATTGATTTAAAACTGAGAAAAGGCGAAATTCTTGGAATTGGTGGTTTAGCAGGTCAAGGTCAGACGGAATTAATGTTGGCATTAGCAGGATATTATAATGATATTAAGCAAAAAGCGATTCTTGATGGGCAGGAAATTAAATTGAATAAAGTTTCTACTATGATTAGAAATGGAATTTATCTAGTTCCTGGAGATAGGCAAAAAGAAGGACTGTTTATGAATTGCTCATTGTATCAAAATATGCTTTATTCAAAAATGGGTCATAAGCAACCACTATTTATACCAAGGAAAAAATATCGGGATGAAGCAAGGCAGATAGTAAAAGAACTATCTATCAAAACAGATAGCATTGATACGGTTGTTTTAACTTTATCCGGTGGTAATCAGCAAAAAATAGTAGTAGGTAAATGGCTTCCCTTTGATGTAAAGGTTTTACTTCTTTCAGATCCCGCAAAAGGAATTGATATTGCAGCGAAAAAAGAATTGTATGACTATATTATGAAGCTTGTAAATGAAAAAAGTATGAGTGCAATCTTATATGCTAGCGATAACAATGAACTTATTGATTATTGTGACAGACTATTAATTATGTTCGAAGGAAAAGTAGTAAAAGAATTAAATAAAAATGAAATTAACGACCGAAATATTGTGGCAGCATCCTTGCATGTAAAAGATGAGGGAGGTGAGCTGGGATGAAGCAAAAGCTTTATAATAAATTAAAGTTTTTTACCTCAAAACAGGAATTTTCTACTATCATCATATTGTTATTAATGTTAGTGGGAATGTCACTTTTGCAAAATGGATTTTTTACAAGAAGAGTAATTGTAAGTAATATCAATGCATTTTTACCTCTGATTTTATTATCCATGGGGCAGGCAATAGTTATTGTATCAGGTGGGTTAGATATGTCATGCGGTAATGCTATGGCATTAATGCTATGCGCTATGACCAAAATTATGAAAGCTGACTCTCCATACACTGGAGTTATTGCAATTTTAGTTTGCATATTGTTATCCTTAGCAGTGGGATTGGCAAATGGCTTTTTAGTAGGATATCTAAGATTGCCGGCTATTATAGCTACCTATGCAACATCTTATATATGGCTTGGGTTGGCTTTATTTATTACCCCGACTCCTGGCGGTGAAATAGTAAATTGGTTTAAGATATTCTATGATTTTTCAGCAGTAAAAGGTTGTGCACAGTGGATTAAGACAATTGGCTCTGTGCTTGCTCCATCTGTAATAATGATTTTACTTGCATGCACCATTTGGTTTTTCATAGGCAAAAAAAAACTGGGAAGATACATATATGCTGTAGGCAGTCATGATGATAATGCATATTATAGCGGAATAAGTACTACCAAGGTACATATAAAAGCTTATGTCATTAACTCACTTTTCATAATGATGGCAGCTCTATATTTTGCAGGTCAAAATGGTGCAGGCAGTGCAAATATCGGAGAAACGTTAACATTGCAGACTGTTGCAGCAGCAGTTGTTGGTGGAGTTGCATTAAGCGGTGGTAAAGGTAACGTATTTATGGCAATTGTAGGTGCAATTATTATGAGCCTTGTTAGTAAAATTATTTATTATATTAATGTACCAAGTGCATGGCAGTCCTTTGTAAGTGGAGTTATTATAATAATAGCAATCTCGGCATCAGCGATTTATTCTTATGCAGAAAAACGCAATTTGCTTAGGGAGGTAAATTAATGATGAATAGCAAAAATATATTACTAAAATATAAAAAAACATTTATTGCCCTATTATTAATCGTACTTACATTTGTCGTAGGAGAACTTATTATGGTTGGAGTAAAAGGTGCAGATCCGGGGAGTTTTCTATCCGTAAATCAAGTTTTAATTACAATTAAACTTGCAACCTTTATCTCATTATTTGGCCTTTGTGAGATGATTGTCATCAGCACTGGTGGGGATATGGATTTATCCGTAGGCTGGATTGCCACATTAGCGGCTATATTTTCAACAAGAATTATGGATGGGAAAAACCAAAATTTACTGATAGCTATTTTAATAGCAATAGGAGTTGGCGCTGCTTTCGGATTACTTAACGGATTGCTTGTATCTTATGCAAAACTCCCTTCTTTGGTAGTTACACTTGCAATGGGAAATATCATACAAGGGCTGATAAATGCATATACAACAGGAATACATATTTCGGGCGAACCATCTCCGATAGTGAAAAAATTGGCTGCTAAATATACTGGCATAGTACCGAACATAGTTACTATATTATTAATTTTATGTATCATTGTAATTATTATCATTTATAAAACGAAAATTGGGGTAAAGCTTCTCTCAATTGGATCAAATCCAAACACAGCATATTTATCCGGCTTGAATATAAAGTTGATAAGGATGATTGCTTTTATAGCAAGTGGTGCAATTGCTGGTATTATTGGAATATTACTGGTTGGAAATGCTGGTACTGCATATAAGGATATGGGGTCTAATTACTTAATGCCGGGTATTGTAGCTGTAGTTGTAGGAGGTGTATCTGTAAAAGGTGGCGAAGGAAATTATTTTGCAGTAATTCTTGGAGCAATAGTGTTACAGACACTTACAAATTTATTCGTATCATTAGGTTGGGGTGATGCCGGTAAGTGGACCGGTTACGGTCTGATATTAATATTAATGTTGATTACATACGTTAGAAATAAACGTAGCAGATGAATAATGGAGGAGGTATAAGCAAATGAATAGTTATATTGGAAAAGGTGCTAAGAGAATTGATGCATTTGACAAGGTAACTGGAAAGGGACTTTATGCCAGTGATTATCCGAATCAATTTCCAAGACTTGCACATATTAAGGCACTACAAAGTCCTTATGCACATGCAAAAATTTTAAAATTAAATACTTCTAAGGCAGAAAATCTTGAAGGTGTGTTAGGAATAATAACAGGAAATGAACCAGGAGTTGACTGGGATCAGTATCCTAAGGTTGCTGTTTTGGCAGTTGAAAGAACAATCTGGGCAGGGCAAATCGTAGCCCTAGTCTGCGCCGAGACAGAAGAAATCGCAGAAGAAGCGCTTGAATTAATTGAAGTAGAATATGAGCAGCTACCACATGTATTAAACTATAAAGAGGCAATTGATCCGAATCCGGTGTCTGTAGTGGATCCGGATTATGAAAAAAGACCGGTCGGATTTACGGATCGTCCTGGAGATCGAGCTACCAACCGTGTTTCACCTAATATCGTTGGTGCATTCAAAATGAACGCAGGAGATGTCGACAAAGCGTTGGCTGAAGCGGATGTTATTGTAGAAGGCGAATTCTGGACAGGAAGAAAAACAGCAAGTCCGTTGGAAACACCAAATGCGATATGCAGATATGATAATGACGGTGGCATTACATTATGGTCTAATGGTGCTGGTGTACATGGTGTAATTAAGCAAAGTATCTGTAGAATTTTGAAAATGAAGCAAAGTCAGGTACGTATCATTCAACCTTATATGGGTGGCTCTTTTGGTTCACGATTAACTCCATATGTGGAGTTATTAACCGTATTAATGTGTTTAAAGGTTAAGAGAACTGTCAGATTCCAATATACAAGACAACAGACATTTACTATGGGTCCTTCCAATTGGCCATGCTATACCAAAGTTAAAATCGGTGCAAAAAAGGATGGAACAATTGTTGGAAACGATTACTATCTCTGTGAGGAAATCGGTGCTTGCTTAAATAACTCTTTCTTCAGTGGGAGATTATCTTCCTCAGGTGCATTGCCTGTATATGGATGGGGAGGTAACCTTAGAATGGATACCTACGCGGTGGCTACCAATGCAGTTCCTGCTGCAGAATACAGAGGGCTTGGTTGTCCAGAAGCCGAATTTGGTATTGAGATTTTAATGAATGAACTGGCTGAAAAATTAAACATGAGCCCAGTTGAACTTCGTATGAAGAATATTTTAAATGATGGTGAAAATAACTGCCAAGGTGATTTAATAACAAGTATAGGTGTAAAAAAATGTTTACAGGCAGTTGCAGATGAAATTAAAATTGATGAGCCTTCTGTTCAGGATATGGGAGTATGGAAGAAGGGAAAAGGCCTTGCAATTGGAGGAAAGCAGAATACTCCTCTCGGAAGAAGTGAAGCAGTAGTTAAATATAACAGTGATGGTACCATCGAACTCCTCATTTCCTGTGATGAAAATGGTATGGGTGCAACAACTGCCATGACGCAGATTGTAGCAAATGAATTTCAATGCTCAATGGAAGATATTAAAACTACCAAAGGTGATACTGCAATTACACCATATGATAATTACTCTGCATCTTCAAGAACTACCTATAATACAGGAAATGCAGTAATTGCGGCATGTAAGGAATGCATTGATAAGTTAAAAGAAGAGGTAGCCAGAAGATATGGAATACATACCTCAAAAGTTGAAATTGTCGGTAAAAAGGCTATATTGAAAGGTTCCTATGTACAGGAAGTTGATATTCCATCTTTATTTGTACCTGTCAGCATGTTTACACAAGGTAACTGGGGTCTGCAGGTAGGATCGCCGGTAGTCGGACACGGTATTTATTGCCCGGCACCTATTATTCAATGGGATGAGAAGGGTTTATCGCCACGTGTATGGAACTGGTGGCAATATTCTGCAGCTGCGGTTGAAATAGCAGTTAATGAGGAAACAGGTCAGATTAAAGTCCTGAAGGTTGTATCTTCCGCTGATACCGGTAATCCGATTAATCCAGAACTGATAAAAGGACAGATTGAAGGTGGAGTCTGCATGTCCCTTGGATTCCATATAAATGAGGAGCAAATTTATAATAGGGATGGTATGATGGCTAATGCCAATTTTAGCGATTATCGTCTCCCCACAATTTTAGATATGCCTGTGAAGGATAATATGAAAGCATGCATCAATCCTGATCCGCTGCCAGACGGACCTTATGGTGCAAAGGGAATGGCAGAATCAATTACTATTCCTACTGGTCCGGCCATTGCAGAAGCAATTTATCGGGCTGTTGGTGTCCGTGTTGATGGTTATCCTATGAATGCTGAACGTATCTTGAAACTCATCAAGGAAAAGAAAGAGAAGGAGGCGTAAAGTAAATGAGCCTTGAAAAAATGCAATTTGAATTAATAGTAAACGGTAAAAACTACATATTTTATAGTACTCCGGACAGAACTTTACTTGAAGTATTAAGAGAAGAATTAAATATGCTTGGAACAAAAAAGGGCTGCGATGATGCAAATTGTGGCGTTTGTACAGTTATCATGGATGGTATGGCAGTAAAAAGCTGTACAATTTTAATACCTCAGGCAAATGGCAGAAACATAACAACGATAGAAGGATTGGAAGGTCCAAACGGCTTACATCCTTTACAACAATCCTTTATTGATAATTTTGCTGTTCAATGTGGCTTTTGTACACCAGGAATGATATTAACAGCAAAAGCAATTTTAGATGAGAATCCAAATGCAACAGAGGAGGAAATTCGTGAAGGACTTCATGGTAACATTTGCCGTTGCACTGGATATGAATCGATTGTAAGAGCCATTGAAGCTGTACGTGACGGCGAATACAAGGATTTGGAGGTGTAAAGAATGAGATTTGAAAAGTATTTTCAGCCAACATCTATAGAAGAATGTGTTTCTTTATTAAAGGAATATGGAACTGATGCGAAGATGCTTGCCGGTGGAACAGATTTAGTTCCTCGCTTAAAAAATAAAGTTATCAGACCCAAAGCAGTAATTGGCTTATTTTCGATTCCTAATATAGATAAGATTGCCCTAACAGAAGCTGGTATAATGATTGGTTCCATGGTTCAACTGCGTCATTTGCAAAAAGCAGAAGAATTAGGTGATAGATACGTTGTTATAAAAGAAGCTGCAGGTCACGTATCATCCATGCAGGTGCGTAATATTGCTACAATAGGCGGTAATGCATGTAATGCGTCGCCCTCTGCGGATGCGGTACAGGGGCTTATGGTCATGGATGCTGTATGTAAAATTGATGGAGTAAATGGAAAGAGGGACGTAGCAATTGCGAATTTTTTTATTGGACCTGGAAAAACAGTTTTAGAGAATGGTGAAATACTTACTGGTTTTTTTATTCCAGCTCCAAAGCCACGGACAGGTACAGCTTATGAAAAGTTTGCAATCCGTGGTGATACAGATATATCGATTGTTGGCGCAGGATGTTCTTTGACATTATGTGAAGATGGAACAGTAACAGATGCAAGAATTTCATTGGCATCCGTAGCACCAAAGCCAATCAGGGCTACCGAAGCAGAAAACTTTTTGATAGGCAAGAAGATTACAGAAACTATTGCCCGTGAAGCTGGTAAATTGGCAGCTTCTAACTGTAAACCAATATCGGATCAGCGTGCTTCCAAGGAATATCGCGTAGAAATGGTAAAGGTTTGGGTAAAGAATGCAATATTAGAAGCAAAAGTGAGAATATAAAAAAGTTGAAAAAAGGAAGTAATATAATGGAACGAATAACACAAAATGTATACGTTGAAACCAAAATCAGAGGATGTAATCCTGGTATTGTATTTACAGAAGAAGGAGCCGTTTTTATTGATACAGCACAATGGGTTACCTATCTTATTGATATGATAAAGTTTGCAAAAGAACGAGGACCAATTAAGTATTTAATCAATACAGAAGGACATATTGACCATATATTTGGTAATCATTGGTTTGCAAAGGAATGTCCGGTAATCGGTCACGAAAAATTAGAAGATATTTTCTGGACAGTAGCTGGGGATTTGGACTGCTATGATTATAGTATTGATGTACTGGAGCGGCAAGATAAACCGGGACTTAAATTAATGCCATCCAGAGAGGAGTATATTATTAATAAACCTCAAATCACCTTTAGCGATAAGATGTCTCTAAAAGTGGGGAAACATACTTTTAAACTATACCATACGCCCGGGCATTCCGAATCTCAGATAGCAGTACATATACCTGAAGAAAAAGTTGTATTTGTTGGAGACACCGTATTTTCAGATTGCCAGATATGGTTGCATTCTGCAGATATCGATCCTTTAATAAAATCACTTCATTTTATTGAGGAATTGGAAGATGTAGAGTACATAGTGCCGGGGCATGGTCCTGTTGTGAAGAAGGACTATATTAAAAAGCAGTTGGCATTTATATATGAATGGATTGCAGCAGTTGCGGATGGAATTGCAAAGGGATGGTCACAAGAAGAATGTATTAAAAATATCAGTTTTGCTAATCATTGCCCTGTAGATATCGGGCAAGATGAAATGATGGAATATATCCAGAGAACGAATGTTATTAAGTGCTGGAAATACGTACAGGGAAAAAATTTATGGTAAGAGACAAAAATAATTGAAATAAAAAAATTATAATGATAAAATTAAAATTGGGAGTTATTTTTAAAAGATAGTGATGCCTTTCCCCTTCTTGAATATTGAAACAGATAAATGTATGCAGGGGAAAGGTATCTTAATCCTTGATACATCTTCTAATAGAATTACATGTAAAAATATTTGACGGGAAAAAGAGTAAAATGGGCGGTTAAGACGTATTTGATAGTTCTAATTCTTAATTGGAGGACAGGAAATGCTTGAAGAAAAAAAAGAATCCCCATTGGGGAAACAGGTTTTAATACGAGATAAGGTTAGGGATTATTTAAATAATGCCATAGTAACTGGAGAGCTGGAACCTGAAACTCGTATTGTGGAAACAAAGTTGGCAAAGGAATTGGGAGTATCCCAAGCGCCTGTAAGAGAGGCACTTTGCGATTTGGAAAGTCGTGGTCTGGTAGTCAGTATACCCTATCAAGGAACATATGTACGAAAAATAACTCCAAAAGATATGCGTGATGTCTATACGGTACGTATTGGTTTGGAAAAATTGGCGTTAGAAGAAATAAAGCCCAATTCAATTACAGACAGTCGTATTAATCAACTTCGTATTATCTTAGATAATATGATAAAAGCGGGGAGTATGAATGACTTTGATAATTATATAAAATATGATTATGATTTTCACTTTAACATTATCAAATGTTCTGATAATCAATTTCTAATTCGATTATGGGAGCAAAGTCATATGCTTGATTGGATTCGCTCTGGAACAAAATTATTAGGAAAATCGAATTTAGAAGAACTTGCTTCCAGACATAGCAAAATTTATGAAGCATTAGCATCAAAGAATTTAGAGGTAACGTATAATGCAATGAAAGAGCATCTGGATGAGCTACTTGTTGTTATTTATGAAAAAAACACAGAAAGTAAAGAAAATAGCTGAAAAGCTAAATAAGAAGGTCGCGGATAAGTTATGCAAAACAAAAATAATTTGTGGAAAAGTAAACTACGAGGAGATTGCAGTATGAGCGAAATAGAGAGAATTTTTGTTGGAACCTATACTATTCCAATTCTCTTTGGTACTGGTGAAATATTGGAGGGAAAGGGAAAAGGAATTTATTGTATCGAAATGGATACAAAAACTGGTGAATTAGTAAATAAAGGCTTAGTTCAAGAAGTTATCAATCCGTCTTATTTTTGCATTTCACAGGATAAGAAATACTTATATACTGTAAATGAGCTAAAGGAATATAATGGGCAGGCAGGTGGTTCTGTTTCTTCGTACTTGCTAGGGCTAGAAGAAGGTGAACTGACCTATATCAATACTCAATCTACTAAAGGAACAGATCCATGTCATATAACAATTAACGAGAAAGCTACCTGTGTGTATGTTACCAACTTTATGAGTGGTAGTGTAGCGGTATTCCCCATTATGAGTGATGGCTCTTTGGGGAGCATGAGTCAATTTTTTCAACATGAAGGAAGCAGCATTAATCCGCTGAGACAAAAGGGACCCCATGCACATTCTTTATTTTTTGATCAACAGCAAAAGCATGCTTTTGTACCTGATTTGGGTACTGATAAGCTTATGATATATGGTGTTGATGATAAAGGATTATTAAAGCAAGCATCAAAATCCTTTTACCAATTTGCTCCAGGAGAAGGGCCCAGATATGGGGAGTTTGATTCATGCTATCATATATGTTATATAATTAATGAATTGAATTCTGACATATCAGTCTTAGCCTATGATAGTGAGAAGGAAGATTTCACCTTATTGCAATCAATCAATACAATACCTGAAGCTGAAAAACAAAATAATACCAGCGCCGATTTACATATTACCCCGGATGGTAAATATCTATATGCATCCAACAGAGGACATAATAGCTTATCAATGTATAAAATTAGTCAAGGGAATGGGACTCTGGACTTCATTGGAAATATATCATGTGGTGGAAAAACTCCAAGAAACTTTACAGTTGACCTTACCGGAAATTATCTTATTGTATCAAATCAAGACAGCAACAATGTTATTTCATTTCGTATTGATCATAAAAATGGACGTATTAACAAATGTTATGAAATTTATATACCAACTCCAGTGTTTGTTAAGCCGTTGTATGTTGGATAACTTTAGATTTCTTGTATATTACGATTGTAAATTATGTTTAGATTAAAAGGAGAGGTGCATGTTTTTCTTTTTAAAACAATTCTTGGCGTATGGTCTTATAGACACACTCTTTTGTGCTTGAAAGGTGAGACTTACGCTAATTATTATACTGTCTAAAAACGAAGAAAGTTTTGATGACTCCTCCTATGTGCTTTGTAGTGTAGCTTCTTGAAACTATTGTATCAAGAAAGTGGAAGTTGTCAAAAACTTTCATTACTATTTGTGCCGCCAGCCGAAGGCGGCGGAATGGAGATTATTGTGAAAGATATACCAAATACAATGAAAGCAGCAGTACTAAAGCGTTATAATCAGATAGAAATTGTAGAGATGTTAGTTCCAAAACCGGGTCCCGGTGAGGTTTTGTGTAGAATAAAAGCGGTGGCAATCTGTGGTTCTGATCCTAAGATGATCGAAGGGCATTATGCTTTTGCTAATTGGCCACCTTATTTTCCCTTTGTTATGGGGCATGAATGGTCAGGTCAGGTGATTGCTCTTGGGGAAGGAGTTACTAATTTTAAAGTTGGCGACCGTGTTGCAGGTGAAGCACATTGCGGGTGTGGCCAGTGTGATAATTGTAAACAAGGTCACTACACCGTTTGCCTAAACTATGGCAAGGATGGACATGATGGTGGAGTGGATACAGGACACCGTCATTATGGATTTTATTGGCAAGGAGCTAATGCAGAGTATAATACATATAAAACAGCAACATTGTGTCATATTCCAGACAATGTAAGCTATGAAGTTGCTTCCCTGTGTGATACAGCCGGAGTAGCTATGCACGGTGTAGAATTAGCGGGTATAACAACCGGTGGAACTACAGTTGTATTTGGACCTGGGCCAATCGGTTTGTGTGCAATGCAGGAAGCGAAAGGTTTGGGTGCTGGTAGGGTAATTATGATAGGACGTGGCACAAAACTTGAACTGGCCAAAAAATTAGGTGCGGATGTAGTAATCAATTTTGAAAAGGAAGATCCAGTAGCCAAGGTATTAGAGCTGACAGGTGGTGTTGGAGCAGATGAGGTATTAGAGTGCTCAGGAGCGAATGATTCACCTTATAAAGCTTGCATGATGGTAAAAAAAACAGGGGCCGTTGCTTTAATTGCCAATTATCGGGATGATCTTGATCAAGTAGCATTGCCGTTGAATACAATTGTATTTAATGAAATAAAAATATTCGGTTCAAAGGCAAATCCATATGTTTCAAAAAAAGTACTTAACTTTTTTTCCAATGGAACTATTAACGGTGAGGCACTTATCACCCATAGATTTCCTTTGGAAGAATATGAAAAAGCAGTTGACACATTCCAACATCGAAAAGATGGTGCAATAAAAGTTGTAGTTACACCGTAGAATCAACTTTCTTTTTGTCTGATTAAACAGAGCTAAGACAGTATCCCCTATAAATTATGATATATATAAAATAGAATAGAATTCTTGGAGGTAAAACCAAGATAATTAATGAAAACAGTAGATTATTACATAATTGTAGTAATCCTACTGTTTTTATATAAAGGGAAAGTGCGCCCCATTAAAAATGGTATTCTAAAGAAGAACCAGTACCTATTGTCTATCGGAACACTCCAGTTGTCAATTTTGAGCCAGCATCCATTGAGATAAATCTTAATGGATGTTATATGGGGAATTGCTCTATTTGACGGAGTATTCCCCTAATTTTTTTATTCTATTACCCAATCGGGATCATACTTGATAACTCCTCCGCTATCAATTCTATGATGACTTTTCTGAGCTGCCCATTTTCCTTTTCAAATTCAACAACCTTTTCATGGAAATTAAATATTTTTTCTTCAATTCCATGTATTCTGTTAAAGTAATTTTATTTCAGCCATAAGTTTCCTCCCCTAAATCGGTATTTTCCTCTTTTCTTGGCCGGCCACGTTTTTTGGGTGATATGTGTTGTTCAATTGCTTTTATTCCTAATGCAGAGACAATTGTAAAGCAAAAGTAGGCGTGAATCGTTAATTTTATACATGGATAGAATTATTATCTTAAATTTATTGTTCTACACCAAGCCAATCTACCAACCATTCATCATTTACCTTTTTTAATTCCATACTTACATACATATTGGTTTCTTTTCCTGCTGGCGTAAATTCGTAGGAAGTAACCATTTCATGATCTGATTTTATGGCATCCAAATTAAATTGGCATTGAAATTTGATTAAATCAACTTGATAATCAGAAAAGCTATTTGTAAATTTTGTTGCATCACTTGGATTGACTAAATGATTTTTTAACTCATCAATATCTACAGTTAATACAGCTTTTGCTGCTCCATATGCAGTTGTTCTAAATTGTATGCCTTCTGGACTACTCAAAAACTCGGCTTCTGTTTGATAACCTGCATTTGGCGTAGAGGGATGACTATTTAGTTCTTTTACACTTGTTTTGATAATATCAATTTGAGATCTCATTGAATTGTATGACTCTTTCATATCAGCATCTGCTTCATTGTATTGTATATCGCTTGGAGTACGAAGCATATAGGTGTATTTATCTGTTTGCAAAACGATACTGTTCTGGTCAATTGGCAAAGGAGGATCAGATTCAGTCCAGGTTCCTAGCCACCTATCAATATAGAATAAAGTACCTTTATCAGGTTGCGCTTCCCTTGTTGCTATATGATAGACTTCAATTCCAGCTCCACCATCTTGACTATATTCAACATAATTTTCTTTGATACCAATTAAATTTGCCCAGCCTTCTGGGAGTTTAAGTGAAAATCCTAATAAATTATTTTCATATGTAAACGTATCTTTAGTGTCATTATTGGTAAGGTCTTCTACATTTTCTTTCTCTTCGTTTTTGGGATTATCAATTGGTTGATTTGTATTTTGACCCAGATTTTTTCCATTATAGTTTTTTGGTGTACAAGCTACTAATGATCCGCTTACGACAATACACAGTGTAGCTATTAATAATGAAATTGTTCCTTTACGTTTTTTAGAAGTATTCAATATATTAGAGAACCTATTTTTTAACACTTTTTTCCCTCCTTTAAATTGCGTGGATAAAACAACCTCTTGAGATCGTTCTTTTTTTATAGAATTTAGAATAGCCTGACTATATAATTTTCTTGATGTAATATCATAATCCTTGATAACCTCGTCATCACAAGAGAACTCTATATCTGCATGTGCAGATTTAACCATAAGATAAACCAATGGATTAAACCAGTGAATGGCATTTGCAAAAATGAGTAGTAGTTTATACCATAGGTCATGTCTTTTAAAATGAATCAATTCATGTCTAAGAATCATTTCCAATTCATAATCAGCATAATCCAAATTAGATAGGAATAAAGTTGGTTTAATAAATCCATACATCATGGGGCTGCATCTGATCTTACTTAGACATATGCGAGGCCTTTTGATATTTAATTCAAGGCATAACTGATCTAATATGTATGATATTTTACTATTCGTAACAACAACACTATTTTTTTTAATTTTATAGCGAAAATGACTATATATAATGAAAATACGTACTAAGAAGATTGATGCCCCTAGAAGCCATCCGTAAGAGAGTATTACTTTTAATGAGTAATTATGGCTTTTTTCTTGTGTTTTTTGTATTTGGGGGAGTTTTGCCAAGTCTGTTAGAGATACAACACTTTGATTATTATTTATTGTCTGATTGACTGACAGTGTATTGGTGGGTATTGCCAACTTAACAGGTGTGGTAGGAAGTGTAATGTTAAATGGAATTATAAGTCGTATTGTAAGAATAAACCACAGTATATACCTCCATTTTGCTGTATATATTTTTTGGATAAATGGTGTAACAAGTAATAGAAGAATAATTATAGAAGAAGTGAATGAAATTTCAATCACCGAGCTAAATATATTCTCAAGCATGTTTCATCACCCCCTGGATTTTTCTTCAATGAATTTAGCTAATTCCTCTAAATCTTCATCTGTAATTGCATCATTTTCATAAAGACTGGTTATAAATCTGGTAATTGAATTTCCATTTAACTTTTCTAAAAAATTTTCATTTTCCTTTGCAATATAATCTTGTTCTTGGATTAAAATCTCATAATATCGGTGTTTCCCTTGCTTATAGCTATTTAAAAAACCTCTTTTAATTAATCTATTAAGTAGAGTTTGCAGAGCGCTTACATTCCAAGGTCTTTTTTTATCTAAATATACTTTTAATTCAGTTGTTGATATTGGTGTCTTATTATGCCAAATTTCTTTCATAATTTCTAATTCTGTATCAGGTAGTTTATCAATTTTCTTAACCATAGCATCATCTCCTACAAGCGTATTATATGGATATAATACACTTGTAGGAGATGGAAGTCAATATATAAATTATAATGTTTTTACTTTATTGCTTACAATCCAAGAGATATGCTTGACTACTATACAAAGCAAACATGTTGTATATCATCCTATGTTTCATAAAAGTAAGTATTTACTACAAAGTCCATAGCATATACTAAAATAATAAAGTATAGCAGAGACTCATTATGCCAATTGGAAAAGCCGATAATCAATTAAACCTTGCGTTGGATGTTACCGAGCAAACGCGAGATAAAACATTAGACTTAAACGTAGGATATATTCCAGAGATAAAAACCTGGGAGTTAATTGTAAAGTATAGCGGAGATATCAGTAGGATTGCAGAAGAATTAGATATAATAGTGGTACCTCTTCAAAATGAATATGCAATTATTACCATTAGGGAAGATTTAATCGACCGTTTAGCCAATTATCATGAAGTAGAATTTATAGAGAAACCAAAGAGGCTATTCTATACCGTTAATGAGGGAAGAGCAGCTTCTTGCATTAATCCTCTTCAAACAGCTGAGTTTAATTTATTTGGTAAAGGTGTGTTAATTGCGGTTATTGATTCGGGGATAGATTATTCCCATCCAGATTTTCGCAATGAAGACGGAACAACCAGAATAATAGAGTTGTGGGATCAAACCATACCTGGCAATCCTCCAGAAGGTTATCACATAGGGACTCTTTATACCAGGGAACAAATTAATGAAGCATTATCAATTAGAAATCTGGGAGAAAGACTGAGTGTGGTACCAAGTACAGATTTATCGGGGCACGGTACCCATGTGTGGTGTTCGAAAAATAATAAGGTTAGGTATCCACTAAGAAAAATACAATCTTATACTAAGTAAATAATAATGTAAATGAACCAATATATTGCTGGTTCATTTTTATGCTTTTTACTAAAGACATATAAAACAAATTCATGTAGAATAGCGGATAATTATGGAGTATAATCATATATAAACAGAGTTATATTTACTAACTTATATGGCTATAAATAAAAGAGGATGGTCGAATGACGTTAGGATACACTATATCGTTTGATTTGGAGAATGGAATATCCATTGATAGAATATCAAAGACAGTAAGAGAAAATAAAGGAAAAAGTTTTTTGGAATTTATAGATGATTATATTGTTCTCGATTTAGAAATAACAGGACTAGACCCGAAATTTGATGAAATTATTGAAGTCGCAGAATTAGATTTATAGACGGTGAAAAGGTCTCGGAATTTACTACCTTAGTAAAACCAGATAACAAAATAGATGAATATATTGAGCAGTTAATGGGGATTACAAATATAATGGTGGAAGATGCTCCTAAGATAAATAAGGTACGGCCTAAACTGATAGTATATATGGGGGATTCGGTTGTTATTGCACATAATGCAATTTTTGATATTAATTTTATATACGATAATTGTATGTATTATTTGGATATAGAAAGGTTAGTTCGATAAGGTGGAATGATAAATGTCAGATATCATGTCAAAAGAGCAGCGAAGTAAAACGATGAGCCGTATTCATAAGGAGGATACTTCGATAGAACTAAAATTACGGAAAGAATTATGGCACCGTGGATATCGTTATAGAAAAAACTATAAGAAACTACCTGGGTCACCTGATATTGCTTTAATGAAGTACCGTATTGCTATCTTTTGTGATAGTGAATTTTTTCATGGAAAGGATTGGGATGTCCTAAAACCAAAATTAGAAAAAGGTAATAATAAAGATTATTGGGTAAAAAAGATTTCTGATAATATGAGACGTGACGATGAAGTTAATAAGAAATTACTATTTCTTGATTGGACGGTTATACATTTTTGGGGAAAGGATATCTTAAAAAATACGGATGAATGCATTAAGGTAATTGAGGAGACTATTGCAGACCTTGAAATGGCTAAATATGAGTCTGATAATGATATGTAAACTGGTCAAATGCTTTCTAATAATACATTACCTTTAAGACTTTTCATTGGTACCGAATGATGGTAATATATAGATAGACTTTTTCTAGATAAGGAGATATTATTATGCTGCCATATGATAAAACAAAACCGGATGATATAGAAGCATACGCCAAGAAACTCATGGGGAAGACTTTTCAAGAAATTATAGATGCAAGCAAATATTGGGATTGGGCTATAAAAGACAGTAAAATTAATTATGAAAATCCCGATATGAAAGGAAATCTGGGAAATTTATTAGAAGAGCTGTATTTTGGCTATAAGGCAAACAGTGATCAGGAAGCAGATTTTCCGGAAGCAGGTGTAGAACTTAAAGCCACATGCTATGATGTTTTAAAAAATGGTAAAATTTCAGCTGGGGAACGCCTTGTACTAACGATGATTTCCTATGAAAAGCCAGTAGAAGAAGATTTTTTTATGTCAGATGTTTGGCATAAATGTAGGCTAATACTGCTTATCTACTATGAAAGAAATAAGTTGTTAGCGCACAATACCCAGTATAAAATAAGTTATGCAAATCTGATATCGCCTGCTAAAAAAGATATGCCGGTTATATTAGAGGATTATAATACGATTATCAATGTAATTAAAAATGGAAAAGCAGAAGAATTAAGCGAATCGATGACGCATTATTTAGGAGCTTGTACTAAGGGAGCAACGGCATTAAAAAGTATGAAACCGCAGTATTATGAGCCAAATACTGTTGCTCGAAAACGAGCCTTTTGCTTCAAACGCCAATATATGGATTATGTTCTTCATACATATATCGTGCCAGGAAAGACAACATATGAACCTATCACTACTGAAGATGAGCTGACATCTAGAACATTTGAAGAAGTAATTGCAGGTAAAATTAATCATTATGCAGATAAAAACGATAAAGAGCTATGTGAAATTTTTGAGCGTCCATACAATAATAACAAGGCTCAGTGGACGGATTTAGCGTATAGAATGCTTGGAATTAAGGGTAATCATGCAGAAGAATTCCAGAAGGCAAATATCGTTGTTAAAGTCTCAAGACTTGAAGAAAACATGACCATGAATGAAAGTATCTCTTTTCCACCATTTAAATTCAAGGAATTATCAAATGAAGAATGGGAAGATTCTGAAGTATACGATTATTTTAGTGAGACAAGATTCTTCTTTGTGGTTTTTAAAAGAGTGGGAGTATATTACGTATTATCACACTGCAAGTTTTGGGCTATGCCATATCTAGATTTAAACGTCACGGTAAAAAATGAATGGCAGAAGATACACGATACTATTTGCAATGGAGTTAAATTTTCATTTAAAGAGCAAAAAAATGGAATTATCATAAATAATAACCTTCCAGGTATTGCAGATAGTAAAATCTTACATGTAAGGCCGCATGCACAAAAGAGGGCATACAAGCTTAATAATGGATTAGTAGTAGGAAATATAGGTAGAGATGCTAATGAATTACCTAATGGTGAGTATATGACCACACAGAGCTTTTGGATAAATAATAGATATATAGAAAGTCAAATACTATAAAAAAGAGGGATGGAAATATGGCAGGTTATATAATGACAATTGGTAAGAATGAAAAATAAGAGCTTTTGTATATTAAAAGAGGATGCGCATCTGCCCATCCTCTTAAATATTATTCTATTTTTCATTATGATAAATTTCTATTATGCTTTCTCCCATTCTTTTGACAAGATTAGTTACAAGTGCATTACCCATACAGAAAAATCGCTGACGTTCTGTCATGATAGGTTTTCCCTTATCGTCTTTTACACCTGTCCAACCAATAGGAAAAGTCTGTATCTGTTCTGCTTCTTCAGGAAGAAGGGTTCTAATGTGACCATTTCGAGGGTCCCGAACAGTAAGCGTCGAACGGTTTAAAGTGCTCTCAGAAGTAAGCATTGTTCTTGCTGGTTGGTCATTAGGTTCAGGAAAAGCAATGGAACCCTCAGAAAATGTATAAGCATGCCCAGCTTTAGAAATTCTTTCTTTGCGTTTCGCTCCTTTTAAGGCAACCCATTTAGCAAATTTGACATCATCAGTATCAATAAAATAGCTTTCATCATCGGTGGAGAGCAGTACATTTGCTAATGGGAAAATTGGCTCTGTTATCGGTTCAACCTTTCGTGTATATATTTTGCCATTTCGCATATATCCACTATTATCAAATTCAAATTTAAACGTATTTGATAAGGTTGTTAAATCGAGGTCAGAAATTCTATCCACTTTTGCTTTTGAAGCTACAGTACATCTAAATATATTACCAAAGAAATCAGAATCTGTGCTATTACATATCTCTTGCCTACTTTCAGTTGTATTATCAAAATCAAATATAGCATTAAAGAAATTGGTATTGGCAGTACTATATGTACAATTACTTTTGTAAGCAAAGATGAAAGTTCGACGTCTACGCTGGGGCTCTCCATAATCCGCAGCATTTATTACTCGCCATTCTACAAAGTAGTTCAACTCATCAAAACACTTTAAGATGATACCAAAATCTCTTCCACGCTGAGATGCAGGTGATTTAAGAAGTCTGTCCACGTTTTCAAGAAGTACAAACTTTGGGTTTTTAGCTTCAAGTGTCCGCCGAATGTCCCACCATAAAATTCCTTTACTTCCTTCTATTCCCCGAGAGGACTTTGGGCCAGCTACAGAGTAGTTCTGGCAAGGGAAACCACCACATAACAAATCAAAATCGGGAAGCTCATCCTTAGGAACTTGATGAATATCCAAGTTGGTGTAATCTCTTACATTGACATCTATTGTATCTAATGGATAATGTCTAACATAACAGTTGTAAGCGAACTGATTACTAGTTGACGGTTCCCATTGATTGAAAAAGACAGTTTCAAATTCATTACATGCATTTTCAAAGCCGACGCGGAAACCACCTACGCCAGCAAATAATTCACATACTCTCATTTTGTGTATACTCCTACAATATAACATGATTACTCCATTATAACTTATTTTAGCAAAAATTAAAAGAAAATATAGTCATTACCAGAAAAATTATAAAAAATAATGAACTAATTTCTCCCAACCAACTGGTACTTCAATATCTTCAGTTGTAAGGTTGACGTCGAAGCTTCCTGTTAAGATATACCTATAATCAATACATTTATTTCCCCATTTTCCTTTAAGTGATTCTATAATTCCACCATATTTTTCTTCAAGTTCATCAATTGTAAATCTTAAAAAAAGTTATAAAAGATATTTTTTGAAAATATAATTTAATAAGCATAAATGGAGAAGAGAAGATGGGAAAATTAGTAGTACATAATCATTTCAAACAGCCAAAGAAAGAAAAAAGAGAACAGGAAGTGTTACAAATAATATTAAGTATGATGAAGAAAAAATCAGTTGATAAGTCAAGAGGTTAGCAGCTTATTTACTTATAGCATAAAAGTATATATAACTATAAGTGGATATCTAACCTCTTTCTAAGGAAAGGGGGCAAAAGATGTGAATAAAGCGGCAATTTATTGTAGATTATCAAAGGAAGATATGGATAAATTAAACAAAGGAGATGATAGTGAAAGTATTCAGAATCAAAAATTACTTTTAATGGATTATGCAATGGACCACGGGATGCAAATCTATAAAGTTTATAGCGATGACGATTACTCAGGAGCTGATAAAGATAGGCCAGAATGGAATGAGATGTTAAAAGGTGCTGAGAATAGGGAATTTGATGTAATTATATGTAAAACACAGAGCAGATTCACAAGAGAAATGGAAATGGTAGAAAAGTACATTCATGGTTTTTTCGTTGAATGGGGTATTAGATTTATTGGAGTAGTTGATAATGTAGATACTAATATCAAAGGAAATAAAAAGGCCAGACAGATTAATGGATTAATCAATGAATGGTACCTTGAAGATTTATCCGAAAATATTAAATCTGTACTCAGGAGGAAGATGGAAAATGGTCAGTTTCTTGGTGCATTTGCCTTATATGGTTACAAAAAAGACCCTGCAGATAGGCATAAAATGATTGTTGACGAAGAAACTGCAAAAGTAGTGAAGCATATATATGACTTATATATAGAAGGATATAGTATAAAAAGAATAAGTTATATACTAACAGAATCACAAATTCCTACTCCTACAGCATACAAACAAAGGAATGGTTATACTTACAAGAATCCACATTCTGATTCAGCTACAGCAAGATTAGGAGTTTGGAGCACAACAACTATTAGAAATATATTAACTAATAATACATATCTTGGTATCCTAACACAGGGAAAAGCAAAGAAGCTGAGTTATAAAAGCAAAAAGGTTATTAAAGCTCCGGAAAGTGAGTGGATAATAAAGGAAGATAATCATGAACCTATAATTGACACTAACACATTTTATCAGGTACAAAAAATGATGAAATCAAAACGCACAGTGAGTTGTGATGATAAGCAAGGAAATAAAAAATATAAAGCACATTGCTTGGCAGGTAAGGTTAAATGTATGGATTGTGGTGCGTCATTAATTAAAACTGGCGGTGGTAGCTCTCAGGATAGTAGATATCTCAGATGCCAGTTAGCAAATAAGACCAGAAGCAAACTGTGCTCATCTCACTCCATTAGATTAAATCAGTTAAAAGATACGGTAGCGGGCGAGATACGGAAACTAATTAATGAAGTTCTTAATGAAGGTAATGAAAAGTATCTAGCAGATAGATTAAGTGAGGCTTCAGATACAAACAATACAATTGGGCTAAAGACAAGAGAATTGAATAACATAAATCGTATTATTAATGAAAGTAAAAAGGCACTTTCAGCCCTATATATGGATAAGGTGAAAAAGATTATTAGTGAAAGTGAATATGTTACGCTTAAGGAAATATTTAATAGTAATATAAATGAACAACATGAAAAAAGTTTTAAGCTAAAGGGGGAAATTGAAAGTTTAAAAATCCTGCAGATTGAGAAGCCAGATGCGGTTACTTTAGCTAAGAAGTATGTTAGTTTTGAGGAATTAACTAGTGAAATAGTCATGAATTTCATTGATTATATTAAAGTTGGTGAAAAGGATATGTATGGTAATCAAGATATACATATTCACTGGAATATATAATTTTTTTAATCTAAAATATATTTTTCAAACACGATACCCATGTTACCTCCATTGCAGCAGGAAATGGCAGGGCAAGTAACGGAAGGTATCGGGGAGTAGCGTCCCAAAGTGAATTACTTATTGTGAAACTTGGCCTTTCAATTGGAGATTCTTTTCCTAGTACCGTGCAATTAATGCAAGGAATTGATTATGCAGTAAAGAGAGCTATTCAATTGAATATGCCTTTAGTCATCAATCTAAGCTTTGGAAATAATTATGGAGCACATAATGGTTTCTCTTTATTGGAAACCTTTATAAGTGATATGGTTAATCGCTGGAAGATGAATATTGCCATTGGAACGGGAAATGAAGGAACAGCAGGAAAACATACAGGTGGTATTCTAAGCAGAGGAGTAAGAGGTCCTTCTGCAATTATTGAATTGGCAGTTGGGGAATTTGAGAAGACTTTTAATCTTCAGATCTGGAAAAACTTCTATGATCAATTTGATATTGCTTTAACTTCTCCAGGCGGAATCCGAGTTGGTCCAATTCCGGAAAGGCTAGGTACCCAGCAATTTGCAATAGGTCCTACAGAAATATACTTATATTATGGAGAACCACTTCCTTATAATATTCAACAAGAAATCTATATTGAATTTATCCCAGCTAAGAATTATGTAGAATCTGGTGTTTGGAAGATTGAGCTGGTTCCAAGAAATATAGTTGTGGGAAATTTTGATCTTTGGCTTCCTTCGGGAGGCGTGGTAGGTCCTCAGACCTTATTTTTAAGACCAACAGAAAATACTACCTTAACCATACCATCTGCAGCGGAAAGGGCCATTACCGTAGGTGCTTATGACGCCCATAATGACAGCTTGGCTTTCTTTTCCGGCAGAGGCTATCCTCGTGGAAATATTATGGTTAAGCCGGATATAGTTGCACCAGGGGTAGATATAACAGCTGCTTCACCAGGAGGGGGGTACACCAGCAGGTCAGGAACTTCCATGGCGACACCATTTGTAACAGGAAGTATTGCTTTATTAATGGAATGGGGCATTGTTAATGGAAATGATCCATATTTTTACGGGGAGAAAATGAAAGCATATCTTATTGCTGGAGCAAGACATTTAAGCATAGAGGGGGAATATCCAAATCCTACGCTGGGCTATGGGGCATTATGCTTAAGGGAGAGCTTTTTATTGACTCAGTAAGATAAGTAAAATTATTCTAATTTTTATCATTCTTAAATTGTTTTGGAAGCTGATAAATAATTATTCTGATCAAAGTTAGCATAAAGTTATTGCAGGAAAATAAATATATAATAAGAGAATTCCAAACTTTGTATTAAAATTTAAGTGTTACATAAAAACATAACATAAAGGCGGTGTTCTCTTATAATTAAAAGTATACAACATTTTGAGGAGTTTGGCATCAAAAGTTTAAAAAATTATGATTGATAAAAGAATGGTTATCCCATATAATATAAATAAATATTTAGAAGTTTTCCGTTACTATTGTAACATTGAAACACGTAACATTTGCAATAGGAAGAACTAAGAATTCGTCTGAAAGATTAATCAAAGTATTGCGTAGCAACATACTGTTAAAGCAATAAATATGGTTTGACTGTAAAAAGTCTTACATATCTAATTATGAATAGTATATATATGCAGCACTATTCATTTAATAAATGATATTTGGATTTTTTACACTCAAATTAAATATATAGGATTGAGAGTGATTAAAGTGATTAATATGTATGAGTATTTATGGCTTTTTATAGCTTATGCATGTCTGGGATGGTGCACGGAAGTGGCATTTGTCACAGTTGATACAGGAAAGTTTGTTAACAGGGGCTTTTTAAATGGACCGGTATGCCCGATTTATGGATTCGGTGTGATTGCTGTTATTAGTCTATTAACGCCAATTCAAGATAATAAGTTGGTACTTTTTTTGGGATCGATTATTGTCGCATCCGTAATAGAGTTTCTAGCCGGATGGATATTAGAGGGGATATTTAAACAAAGGTGGTGGGATTATTCTAATTTTCCCTTTAATATTAAAGGATACATCTGTTTGAAATTTTCTATACTATGGGGACTTGGATGTATGTTAGTTATAGAAATAGTACATCCGGGAATTGCACATTTAATATCACTGATACCAGTTAATATAGGCTGGATTATTCTGAGTATTTTTTATATAATTTTATTCATTGATATATTTGCTACAGTCCAGACGGTACTTAAAATAAATAGACAACTGGAAGAAGCAAATAAGATAGCTGTGAAGATTCATAGCATTTCGGATGATATTGGGCAAAAAATATCTTCTGGAAGTATGAAAGTAGTAAATCGATTAGAAGAATCAAAAAAGGTTACAGAAGGGTTAAAAACCAATGTTATATCAAGTATAAAAAGTTCCAGAGAACAATTGGAATATCTTAAAGAGCAGAGAGAAAAAGTTCTTAGTAAAAACTTTTTTGGCAAGAGAAGAATTATAAAGGCATTTCCCCAAATTACATCTCCTAAGTATAAACTTGAATTAGAAAATTTAAAGAATAAAATTATAGGAAGGAATAGTAAAGAAGATAAACCAACCAATCCCTCCGATACGAAAGGAAAGACTTCCAATTGAAACACACATAAAACTATACAGCTTAAAGCTCCAACCCAGATACGAAAGGAAAGGCTTCTAATTAAAACACACATAAAACTATACAGCTTAAAGCTCCAACCCAGATACGAAAGGAAAGACTTCTAATTAAAACACACATAAAACTATACAGCTTAAAGCTCCAACCTAGATACAAAAGGAAAGACTTCCAATTGGAACAGGTCAATTGATACAATTGATACATAGAATTGAAAATGATCAGAAATGTTGATATTGCAACGAAAAAGAGATATACTTAGTTGCAATATCAACTTTTTTTGAAAAATATTAATTGGAGAGAGGGTTACTATTCAGCCCTATATGATTAACTGACTATGTGCCAGCGTGAGAGGGAATTCCTTATAAGGTTAAATGAACAATTATTAGGTAAATAGTGGAGATACATATATTATATTAAAAGACGAGGAGAGAAATGATGGATGAGAAAATAAATATTAATCCGTTAGGAACACTACCGGTAAATAAGTTACTAAGACAGTTTGCAGTACCTAGTATCATTGCCATGCTAGTAGGCTCACTGTACAATATTGTAGATCAGTTCTTTATAGGAAGAAGCGTAGGAGAATTGGGAAATGCTGCAACTAATATTGCATTTCCGCTTACGATTTCCTGTATAGCTATAGCTCTGCTGTTTGGAATTGGTGGAGCATCTGCGTTTAATCTTGCCATGGGAAAAGGAGAAAGAGAAAAAGCAGTTTATTATATTGGTAATGCAGCTGCAATGCTATTTGGCTGTGGAGTAGTATTATGCATCATTACCCAACTCTTTTTAAATCCGATGCTAAAGTTTTTTGGATCTCCTGCAGAAGTTCTAGGCTATGCAAGTACTTATACCAGAATTACCTCTCTCGGATTTCCATTTTTGATTCTGGCAACAGGAGGAGGACATCTGATACGTGCAGATGGAAGCCCCCAATTTACCATGATTAGTAACCTTACAGGAGCAATCATTAATACCATTCTGGATGCATGGTTTGTATTTGGTTTAAATACGGGTATGGCAGGAGCTGCTCTTGCAACTATTATTGGTCAGATGGTTTCAGGAGGTATGGCATTTTATTATTTGCGTCATTATAAAACAGCTACAATAAGAAAAGAACATTTGATAATACGTAAAAAATATCTTGGAAGGATCATGTCCCTTGGAGCTGCACCTTGCAGTAATCAGGTTGCAATGATGGTAGTCCAGATTATAATGAATAAATCACTGGCATATTATGGTGCATTATCGGTTTATGGGGAATCCATTCCTTTAGCTAGTGTAGGAATTATTACGAAAGTCAACCAAGTATTTTTTTCCTTTATTATAGGTATATCACAAGGTTTACAGCCAATTGTCAGTTTTAATTATGGGGCAGGACGGTATGACCGGGTAAAGAAAGCTTATATACGTGCGGTTTCCTATGGATTTGGAATATCATTAATAGCATTTTTGATGTTTCAATTTTTGCCAAGACAGATTATTTCGTTGTTCGGAGATGGCTCAGATGCATACTACCAGTTTGCTATCAGTTATTTTAGAATATTTTTATTATTTACCTTTTTAAACTTTTTACAGCCAATTACCTCTAATTTCTTTACGGCAATTGGAAAACCACAAAAAGGTATATTCCTGTCGTTAACCAGACAAATTCTTTTCTTATTACCACTCATTTTGATTTTACCATTGTTAATTGGAATAGATGGTATATTGTTTGCAGGACCAATTGCGGATTTCGTTGCTGGAATGGTGGCTATTATTATGATATCAAAAGAATTGAAAAGTAACATTTATTTAATTAAAAATGAATGACATGAATTAAATATGCGAAAGAAATCCAATATTTAAGGGTGTCATTCTGAGCCATAGGCGAAGAATCTCAATATTCATGGGGTGTTATTATGAGCCATAGGCGAAGAATCTCAATATTCATGGGGTGTCATTCTGAGCAATAGGCGAAGAATCTCAATATTCATGTGGTGCCATTCTGAGCCATAGGCGAAGAATCTCAATATTCATGAGGTGTCATTTTGAGCCGCAGGCGTAGAATCTCAATATTCATGAGGTGTCATTCTGAGCCGTAGGCGTAGAATCTCTATATTCATGTGGTGTCATTCTGAGCCGTAGGCGTAGAATCTCTATATTCAGGGGATGTCATTCTGAGCCGCAGGCGTAGAATCTCTATATTCAGGGGATGTCATTCTGAGCCGTAGGCGTAGAATCTCTATATTCAGGGGTAGAGATTCTTCGCCTGCGGCTCAGAATGACATTTTTTAAAGTATGGTACAACTTGGAGCAACTCCAAAGAGTATCCAACTTTAGTTAAAAAGTAAATTAATCTTAGATGGAGGAAAATAGGATATCCCCTGCCGTCGAAGGTCTGAATATCCTAATTTGGTTGAGGATATTTATAAATCTCACCTTCATAATTTCGCATAACTACTTCATTATTATCCATAGTAATCACATATTTAGGATTAATTGGAACTTTTCCACCACCATGGGGTGCATCTATAACAAACTTAGGTACTGCATATCCGGATATGTTACCAGTAAGATTTTGTATTATTTCAACGCCAGTTTCTACTTTTGTCCTAAAGTGGCTAAGTCCCTGACTCATATCGCATTGATAGAGGTAATATGGTCTAACTCTTGCTTTTACTAGTTTTAGCAGTAATTCTTTCATGGTTTCTGTATTATCATTGATATTTCTTAGCAATACGCTTTGGTTACCAAGTGGAATTCCTGCATCTACAATATCTGAACATGCTTTTACAGCTTCTGGTGTAAGTTCTTTTGGATGGTTGAAATGGGTATTTATCCATATAGGATGATACTTCCTAAGCATAGCTAAAAGGTCAGGTGTAATCCGCATAGGCATAACAACCGGAACCCGGGTTCCTATTCGGATAATCTCTACGTGTTCAATGTTTCTAAGCTTTGAGATGATTTTCTCTAACCTTGCATCACTCATAGTTAGAGGGTCACCGCCTGACAAAAGAACATCCCGGATATTAGGGTTCTTTGCAATGTAGTCTACAGCAGCATCCACCTCAGCATCACTGATTACAAAATCTTCTTCACCAACGGTTCTTCTCCTGGTACAGTGTCTGCAATACATGGAACACATATGTGTTACTAGAAAAAGAACACGATCCGGATAACGGTGTACAATATTCTTTACAGGACTATCCCGTTCTTCATCAAGAGGGTCGGCTAATTCGTATGGTCCTATCCGGGTTTCATTTATGGTTGGAACAGCCTGCATTCGGATGGGACACATGGGGTCATTGGAATCCATTAAGGATGCATAATAAGGGGTAATTGCCATTCGAAAATGTTCCAAGCATTTGCTGATATCTTCCTTTTCCTTTTCGCTTAAATGAATAATTTTCTTAAGTTCTTCAATTGTGGTTATTCTATTACGAAACTGCCATTTCCAGTCATACCACTGTTCGGGGTAAGGTTCCGCATCATTTAATCCTTCTTTTTTTCCAGTCATTATAAATCCCTCCTATGATAAATAAAAATGAAAGCCATATCTTTTTAAGGCACTGTTTAAAATACTACGAACTAAGGTAACATAATCCATACCATTAAATTCTGCTATCATTGGGAAATCACTATAACCCGGAGCCAGTCCTGGTAAAGGATTAATTTCTATAAAATATATTTTCTCATCCTGAGGATTTCCATCCTGAGAATTTTTGCCTTGAGGATTTCCATCTTGCTGATTTCCATCCTGAGAATTTTGCTGATTTCCATCCTGAGAATTTTTGCCTTGAGGATTTCCATCTTGCTGATTTTCATCCTGAGAATTTTTGCCTTGAGGATTTCTATCTTGAGGATTCCCGCCTTGAGAAAGCCGAAAATCAATACGGGCAAAATCCTTACATTGAAGTATTTCATATATTCTTTTTGCAGTATGTATCATTTCCGATTCAATTTCCTTACTGATTACTGCAGGGCATTCATAACGAATAAGTTTTTTATAATTTTGTTTTACATTATAACTATAGATATTGAAAGGATTTTGGCTATCCAGATACACAATTTCCATAGGAGGGAATACTTGTATTTCACTTCCATTACCAAGGATTCCTATGGTGAATTCTCTTCCTCCGATATATTCCTCTACTAGCATATCCTGATGATAAAGGTTTATATTTTTAGATACTAAACTTTTCAACTGGCTTGGGTTGGAAACGATTGCAACGTCAGAAATACCTTTACTGGAACCTTCTGCGTTTGGCTTAACAATGGCAGGGTAAGTAAAATTGCCGTTAATCTTTGTTTGGTCTTTAGATATAACCTGATATTTTGGTGTCCTTATGTGATAAGTTGCAAGAACACGTTTAGTTAATGCCTTATCAAGAGCAAGGCATAGGGTAGTCTCATCAGAACCTGTATAAGGAATTTTATAAAAGTTCATAATGGCAGGAATCTCCGATTCTCGACCTCTTCCTTGGGTGCCTTCGGCAATATTAAAAACTATATCTATGTCATGTTTCATTAATTTAAGAGGCAATTCTTCTGAAGCTTCTAATAGTTCAACTTGACAATTATCACCTTCCAAGGCATTTTTAATAGCTAAAACAGTTTCAATACTATCATATTCAGCTTCCAGGTCTGGAGCTTCCTTTCCTGCAATATGTGATGTTACATCTTTCTTGAGATTGTAGGTTAAACCTACGCGCAGGGGACGGGGAGTATCTTCTTTAGAAATATTATCCATATGTCACACTATCCTTATTTAGAATTTTTTATTGCTTTATTTCGTTAAGAGTGTAGTCCTAAATATGTAAGAAGTCAATAAAAAAATAACGAAAAATAGAGTGTAAATTTGTGCAGGTATAACAAAAAAGTTGACATAGATTTCCGGATAAGTGAATCAAGAATTTGACACCATATTAGGTGCTGTGAATGCAAACTAAAGGAGAAGAATCTTAAAAAATAGAGATTCTTCTCCTTTAGTTTTGTATAGCATTCTTTTAACAACCACCTGCTATGCAGGTATGACCACAGCAGCTTTAGCTTCAAGTAGGAAACCTCCAGCGATTCAATTAACTTTTTTAATTGAATACATCAGCTCCAGGTTAGATTCTCCAATTCGACCTGACTGCGGTACCATTCATCTTTTTGTATCAATATTTCAGGAGAACCGGAATTTTTAATCCGCCCATTCTCTAATATAACTACTTTATCACTTGCAATCATAGAAGATAAGCGATGAGATATGGATAATATAACATGGTTGTCACTTGCTTTTTGCAATACGGAAACTATTTCCTTTTCTGTGATGGAATCCAGATTTGCAGTAATTTCATCAAGCAGTAATATTGGCGGATTCGTAACAATAGCTCTGGCAATGGAAAGTAATTGTTTTTGCCCTTGAGAAAATAGGGTATCATTTGTTATTTGTGTGTCTAAACCATGTTCCAGTGATAATACATAGTCTAGCATGCCAACATAATTTAATGCCTGTTCTATTTGTTCTTTGGTTATATAGGTTTCCTGCAAACTAATTTGATCTGCTACCGTACCTTTTATCATATGAAAACTCTGATCCACGTAACCAAATATTTTACGTTTCTCTCGATTAGGTATTAGATATACGTCAATTCCATTGATTGTGATACTTCCTTCTGATGGCTTTAATAAACCTAAGATGAGTTTGAATAAAGTTGACTTACCCACACCTGTTCTGCCAACAAAGGTTACTTTTTCAAGGGGGTTAATGTTAAGGCTAATGTCCCTGAGAATGTCGTTCCCTTCCTCATAGTAAAAGGTCAGATTATGAAAAATAAGATTTACGTCACTTTGATTTGGTATTATATCTTCTGCCTTAAGTTCTTGATTTTTCATATCATCTTCCGGAGCTTGAAAGAAATCATTTACCCTTTGTATTCCTGACACAGCTTGCTGAATACTTTGCAGTTCCATTCCTAATTGCTCAATGGGGGAAAATAAGTTGGATATAAGGTCTATTGAGGCGGCCACCATACCAATGGACATTCCTAATATATTAAGCTGTTTGGAGGAAATCATAACAATCATGCCAATAACAACTGCTCGAATAATCTGAATCATTGGAGAAAAAATCGAATCATAAAAATTTACTTTTTCAATGGTTTGGTAATTATCCAATAGATAGTCAGTAAATTTTTGCTCCATATAATGCTCTTTACTGTAGACTTTTATCATATGGATAGTTTTAAAGGTTTCTCCAATGTGGTTATTTACTTTACCTACTAAAATCCTATTTTGAATTTGGGATTTTAACATTCTTTTCTGAAAGTATCTGGTAATTCCATAGATAATGGGAAGCAATAGCATTGTAATAATGCCAAGTTTTCCGCTAAATATCCAAATGGAAACAACTATTCCTATAATCTTAAAGCAATCTATGAACATGCTGACGATTCCATTTGTAAACATGGAGTTAATTGCGTCTACATCATTGATAAATTGAGAAACAATTGATCCGGAACCATTAGCTGAAAAGTAACCCATATTGATTTTCTCAAGTTTTTCCATCATTTCCATGCGGATTTCTTTGGTGACTTTTTGCCCTAATATAGTAAGAATCCCTTCTTTTATAAAATCAAAAATTCCAATAAATAATATAGCACTAATGTAAGCAATAGCTAAAAGAAATAATCCATCTATCTTCTTTGTAGAAAGATTCTTATCAATGATTAATTTAAGAATCTGAGGAGGAATTAAGCTGGTAATAACTACACCGCAAACAGTAATAATTAATAGAAGACATAACTTTTTATTCCTTTTAAATATATTTATAAAGGAGTTTTTTACATAATTAGTGCCGGTGTTATTCCCTTTATTAACGTTATTGAAATGATTTATATTCATAAGTACTGCCTACTTTCTTAATACTACGTTTTCAATTGTGAAAAGAGGAGAATGTATGTAACTTTGTCATTCTAACAACATATCCAATACATATTTGGAGCTTGGGATAGAATGTATATAACTTTATCATTACTATGAAGGCATGTCATTCTGAGCAAAAATTCAACGAAGTTGAATTTGCGAAGAATCCCTTTTATTCATTGTGGTGCCATTTAGCATTATAATTCTGAGCCCGGGCGAAGAATCTTTGTATGGGATTCTTCGCCTACGGCACAGAATGACATTTTTTAGCTTAGGTTTGGAAAGGGATTCTTCGCCTACGGCACAGAATGACATTTTTTAGCTTAGGTTTGGAAAGGGATTCTTCGCCTACGGCACAGAATGACATTTTTTAGCTTAGGTTTGGAAAGGGATTCTTCGCCTACGGCACAGAATGACATTTTTTAGCTTAGGTTTGGAAAGGGATTCTTCGCCTACGGCACAGAATGACATTTTTTAGCTTAGGTTTGGAAAGGG
>ENA-UOOI01000965-UOOI01000965.1-fermentation-metagenome-genome-assembly--contig:-NODE-965-length-32999-cov-15.393243_pt1 | contig 32999 bp, 16 predicted proteins | sample MGYA00245779_ERZ724027 | MGnify/ENA primary metagenome ERZ724027 (study PRJEB28704, sample SAMN03018318) | fermentation metagenome | biome: anthropogenic terrestrial biome; feature: soil; material...
ATTGTATCGTGGCCCTTGATGGTCCAAAATTCAGCCCGGTCTGTCCGTCCCGTTTCGAGTATTTTCAGAAGTTCAGAATTCGGTACCAGATCTAAAATATACCTTCCTAAGGCATCCGACATTTCTATTCCCATGATATCCAGGTAGGTATGATTAATAGCTCTAATATATCCTTTCTTATTCACAACGATATAAGCCAAATGGGGGTTTGTCTCCAAGCCGGTATGGAGAATATCTCTAATAGCTAAAATTTCTTTGTTCAAGGGATCAGATGAAATATTAAGGGCTAAATCCAGCGCTGGTTCCTTTTGTACAACATTAATAAATTCTGCCACTTTGTCCGGCGGAAAATCTCCCCTGCCCACCAGAAGGCTTATCATATTGCGCCGGATATCTTCGATGAGGGGAGAAGAAGTTCTTACTATCATTTCTTCCATGACAGGATAGGTGCAAGATTCGACCAGATGAGTACCGTTGTTGGTTTTGACTTCCACGATACAGAGACGGCACAAACCGTTCCCTCCGCAGGGTTTCTGATACATACAAAGATTAGGAATATGAATTCCGGCTTGTTCTGCTGTCTCCAGAATAGTATTTCCCAGTGTGGTCTCTATCTCTTTATTATCAATGACCACCTTCATAAGATCCTCCCCCTCTCCCCCCATAATGACTTTTATTGGACAATATTCAGTCCGTGATATATTTCCAATTGAGATTTTTGCATAATACACTTATTCTTAAAAGTCTGTTCCAACAATTAAGGCCTATCTTTAAGCATTGATTAGGCATTTATTAGGCATTTATTCAAGTGCTTCATTGATTTAGGGGGACGCAGCGGGAATAAGTGCTGTTGTTACATATAATTGTACATTTAGTTTATATTATTATATATGTAAAATAAACCCATTGAGCAAATTTTCGCAAGCTCTTACCCTATTGGGAAACAGAAATAAGGCACTTTATTATCCTTAAAGGCGGGAGAGACTAAAAAATCGCAGTACAAATTTCGCAGAAACGATAGTAGTTTAAGCCTTTAAGATTCCGGCACCGCAAAGTTAGCGAGAAATAAGCACATTTCGCAGAAACGGAACATTATCGCAAATGCGCATGGTTTGGTTAACTATATCAGTGAATTTTTTGTCCCATTCGGTATATCATTGGTCAGCTTGGTTCTACTTGAAAAAGTTCTATAAACTCCTTTCCGTTAATTCCGGTCGCAACTTCATGCAATTGATCAGTGTAGTATTTTCTCCATCCAGCATAATTCTGGCATGTTTATTGCAAAGGCCAAATTCATCTACGTCCTTTGCTATTGCTCCTATAGGAGGTGGTTTCCAATCTTAACACTTTTCAATTACTCAAATTAGCTGAATATTGTTCTGCAATATTTTTAAGGGGGTTATATAATTGGCTTTTTCACCTATTACTTACATGGAAGAATATAAAAATAAACTTATAGCGCCGGAAAAGGCAGCCGGCTTAGTGAAGTCAGGGGATTGGGTCCAGTATGGCGAATTTGTTTGCCAGCCCAAAACCTGCGATGCAGCCTTGGCCAAACGTAGAGATGAGTTAAAAGATGTCAAAATCCGCCTGGTTACAATGACCTGGGTACCGGAAGTCTGCAAAGTTGATCCGGAGAGAAAGTCTTTCATAATGAATGACTGGCATTTTTCCGGAGTGTCCCGTAAATTTCAGGAAGCGGATCTTTGTAATTATATTCCTATTACCTACCATGAAGGCCCCACCATATATGATCGTGGTTATACCCCGGTAGATGTATCGTTTCAACCAGTTACCGGCATGGATAAAAACGGCTTCTTTAACATCAGTACATCTAATTCGCTAAGTGCTTGCGTTAGCCGGAATTCAAAAATTAGGGTGGTGGAAGTAAACACCTCGTTACCGGTTTGCCTGGGTGGTTACGGCGAATCAATTCATATTTCAGACGTTGACTTTATTGTGGAAAGTTCAGATAATCCTCCACCTATGAATATTCCGGAGCTCATCCCTACCCAGGTGGATAGAAAGATTGCTGAGCTAATCCTCGAAGATATGAGAAATGGTGATTGTATTCAACTGGGCATTGGGGGCATGCCTAACGTGGTTGGGTCTTTGATCGCCGGCTCAGATCTGAAAGACCTGGGAGTACACACCGAGATGCTGGTTGACTCCTTCGTTGATATGTATGAAGCCGGTAAGCTCACCGGTAAATATAAGAATATCAATCCAGGTAAGATGGTCTATACTTTTGCCATGGGGACGGAAAAGCTGTATAATTTTCTGGACAATAATCCGGCTTGCGCTTCTTTCCCGGTGGATTATACCAATGATCCCTACCTAATCTCCCTCATAAACAACATGGTGTGCATTAATAATGCTATTGAAATAGATTTATTCGGGCAGGTGGCTTCTGAAGCTTCTATTGGAAGACAAATATCCGGAACCGGCGGTCAGCTTGATTTTATACTGGGATCTTTTGATTCTAAAAACGGTCGTGGTTATGTTGCTCTTAGTTCTACTATTCAGAAGAAAGACGGCTCTCTGGAATCCAGAGTAGTCCCGGGACTATCCCCCGGAACAATTGTAACTGTGCCACGGTCCATCGCTTTTACCATTGTAACCGAATACGGCAAATTCAATTTAAAGGGCAAAAGCACCTGGGAGCGGGCTGAAGGAATTATTAATCTGGCTCATCCGGATTTTAGAGATAGTCTAATTGCAGAAGCACAGGAATTTAAAATTTGGAGAAGAAGCAATAAAATTGTTTAAGCTGCACGGGTTGGCGTTTTAATCCATGCACCCGTGGGGGGTGCGACCTGTATGGAATCATGAAACACGATTCATTTAATTAAGTTTCAATTCTCGTACCCGCCAGGGTTCGAGCGAAAATTACGACTTCTCTTATTACAATCTGGGACTTTCTAATCCACGCACCCGCAAGGGTGCGACTTTTTTTCTTCATGGCCGGGGAAAACATGGGTGGTTCAAACCCTGATAGGTACTCTAAAAACGGAGACGAACTATAAAGAGTGGAAGTTCTGGATGTAGTTACAATTTCTGATAGGTACTCTAAAAACGTTGTGCGGCCAGCCCCTGCTGTAGGGCGACATCTTCAAATTCCGAATAACATTAAAAACACATCAAATTATTATTCCATAATATAAGCTTTTCCCTAAAATAAAGTGTCGTTAAGTGCTCAGCAAACTCAGCAGGATTTGCTTCTAGAAAAAGAATAACATTAGAAGATTCGACAATTTTTATAACCATTTTATCCAGGCTGCGATTACTTAAAACACCTTCCCAGCAATTGTCCTGGCATCTCCATATACATCCAGCGAAATTTTTTAAGTTCTCCCGCGATAGGCTCATTCCATCTAATCCCCCCCCTTTCATATACAGTCTATAAAATATAAATGACAAGAATTTGTCATTCTTGTAAAAAATAATGACTATTTTTTGTTACTATTAGCAACTATTCTATAATATTTTGTTGTGTCCTGCCTTAATTTGTACTGTATTATTAAAATTACCTTTATTGCACAAATGCAAAACACCCTCACTTGGTCGTAAAGTGAGGGTGTTTTAGTTTTATCAAGCTTTATAGAATACAACGAATTAGGAATCAAAAGCTTCCAGAGGATATTAAGAGCCGATGCGTCTCCATCGGCATAATATATGCAATGATAAATACGTTTGGAACGATATTACGCATATAAAAACGGGCGGATGCAACGTTATAAAAACTATAGTCAAAATGCTCCGATCCAACTTCTTGGGCCCCTTCTGGCCGCCAGCAAAGCTTGCTCCAGCAGCAAGCTTCAACTATAAAGCTGAGATAAGGCTATCAGGATACGGTGGAGTAAAGAGAGATCATGCCAAAAGCTTTAGCGGAAGTATACTCCATTATGGCTTTTTAAACTTTACCAAAAGCAACCAGTCCTTACCTAGATTGGCGAATGCCCTCGTAAACTCCTGGTTATTTTTGTTGTCTTCGTAAAATGCCTGCATATCTTGCATGAAGTGGGCGGAAACCGAACCTTTCTTCATGGTCATTTTCCGTCCCACCAGATCTAAAAGATTGAATAAAATTGGTTCTTTCCCATATGGAATAAATTTTAACATCCCAGGCGATTTGGACCACCGGATATTTTTCACAATAACCATAGCCACCGTAGACCTTTATCGCTTGACCAATTAACCACCAGGCTTCATCCGAAGGATAGGCCTTGCACAAGGGCGTGGTGACTTCGATTAAATCATTGGCCTGGGCCCGCTTTTCCGCATCTTGATCGTGGTGACGGACATCAAAAGCAAAATAAGTTTTGTTAACAGAGTAATGACCAGAACCAACTGTGCCTGGGCTGCTTTCATGTTACTATTTCACTTCACGCACCCGTGAATGTGCGACTTTTCTCTTCATATCCATAGAAAAATAGCAGCAGAAGACAAATACTACTTAGCTTCTGCTGCCGAATTTTCCTAACAAAGCATGCTTTACTGTTTCAACCCACAGGAACATTAAGTTTGCCTGACGTATGGAATGGTAGCATAAATATAAAAAAAACACAACTCAAATAACTTGACAAATTATGTCATCATTGATATCTTTAACATATGCACAATATTACAAAGCATGCATTACTTAATAATTATTGGCACATGAAAGAATTGTATATTTTCGGGGATTCTAATTAAGTTACTAAAAAGGAGGTGGCAACATGATTGAAAAAGCTTATCCCGTTTCGTTTGAAATAGCGGGTCCAGCGGCGATGTTTACAAGACCAGACACCGGATCATCCCCGGTGTCTTATCCAGTCCCGACCAAATCCGCCTTAAAAAGTATTTTTGAGTGTGTGGTTTTGTCAAAGACCGCATATTTTGAACCCCAGCGTATAGAGATTTGTTCACCGGTTGTTTTCCATAAATATTCGACTAACTACGGTGGCCCTATGAGAAAAAGTGGAACGGTCAACTTTCAATTGTTCGCGACTGTGCTTGAAAATGTCTGTTATAAGGCATATGGGGTAATTTTGGCGTATTCTCCGCCGCGCAGCGGGCAAAATCCACAGCATCAGTTACAGGAAGTATTTATACGTCGACTCTCGATGGGTCAATTTCACACAACACCTTTCCTCGGTTGGAAAGAATTTGTTCCAACCTATTTCGGCCCTGTTCGCGACACTACATTAGCAGATAAATCCATAAATGCAACGATTCCATCCATACTCAGTACAATGTATACTCGCCCAACTGAGGGAAAGGTTGCCCCGCAATTCGAGCAAGACGTCGTAATCGAAAGGGGCGTGATGTTTTATGCTGAACGAGTTGTTTGAGCTAAGCAAGTCATTGGAACATTACGGATTGTTGCAATCTGTAACTCACCCAGATGTAAACAATGTAGGAAAAACCTACTGCCTTCTAATCGAACTCGATAAGGAGGGGACTCCTCAAGAAGCCAGACTTCTGCAAAAAGAGGAAACCTCTGCATTGTGGAAACACAGCAAAGGAAACCACAACAGTTTTCCGGCAATTCGCATTCAAAAGCCGCTGCTCGCAACGCCGGAAAGCGTAAAAATCAACCATATTGACTGGAAAAAAGCAAAGCTATCCGAGAAAATCAGCCATTTAAAAACATTGAACTATAATACCCTTAATTCTGAGTGTCTGGATATAAAAATTTCCGACTGGTCATTGGACGAACTCGCGGACGTAGTAGATTCATCAAAGCCGGAATTGGCAGCGTTAAGGCAGTTAATTCGTGTATTTCCGAATGCAGCATGGTGTGCCGATTTTAACAACATATTGGTGAATTTTCTTTATAGAACAATTGCGTCCTCTGATAACGAAGCGAAAGTCGATTTTATCAAGGAATTACTTGTTGGGAGTCTAAATGATAAGACCGGAAAATATATAGCAAGTTGCATGACGTATTACGACGTGTATGAGACAGACAATTTCGTTAACCTGGTAGGTTCGCCCGCTACTCAACAGGCATTAATCAGCCTGTTGAACAGGAAAACTGAGGGGGAAAAGTCTTCTGAAGCCAATCCCGTTGTATCCCCTCTTTCGGGAAAACAATGTGCCGCAATAGGGGACAAGTATCCGAATCCCAACATTCCATTACTCGGGCTTACATATCTATACTCCAAAAAATCGGATACACCCTGCTTAACACGTTATGAAATGAGCGGTACAAAAGCTTATCAGGCAGGTAAGGACGAGGTTATGGCAATTAATGACGCAATTGCTTTTCTGACCGACGAAACACGGAAAAACAAATCGTGGAGAGCAATGAGCGATAGCAACCATGACAAGCCCAATCTGCTGCTTGCCTATTTGCCGGATGATCCGCTAAACAATGCTTATCTGGCCCAAGTTCTAGGAGACCCTTCGGATTACGAATCAGCAGACGAATTCCGAGAGGAAACCGAAACCCAATTTGATGCTTTGTGCCAGCAAGTATTGGGGAATATGAAATCTGTTCTCCGTAAAAATCCTTTAAGCAAAATCAATCTGATTCTTTTGGAAACACTTGACCCTGGACGGAAGCAGGTGGTCTATGAAAATACGCTGACCGCCGAGCAGTTCCGCAATGACCTACTTATATGGTCAGAGGCCTCTAAAAATCATCCAAATATCGCAATCCGCGTACGGGATAAGAAAAATATTATAAAATACAAGCCAATTTGTCCGGGGCCAAATAACATTTGTCAGCTACTTAAAATCAATTATACGCGTTCCGGCTCGTCAAAACCAATGAAGCAAAGCGCAGTATCGCTGTATGATATCTATCGGCTTTATATGCCGCCGGAAAATTCTATCTTGCATGACAATGGTTTTCTTGCCGGCATGATGCGCAGGGTCATTGGAAAAACGGCTCAAATGCTTGAAGATGTGGGTAGTCAGCTAATTCTGAAATACGCACTTCCACCAACAGGAGAATCCCATATCCGGGCAAAACGCGTTGCACTATCTATCTCACTGATTTCAATTTTGCTGTGGCGCTTGGGCGTCAGAAAGGAGAATTATATGCTGGAAGCCCCATTCAATGTCGGACAATTCTTGCAGCTTTCCGATATATTGCATAAGGAATACTGCATTCAGGTCCGAAACAGCGGCAACAAGAAAGCACACTTGCCTACCCAATTAATGGGTAATGAAATGTTGGCAATCGCATCTGAAAATCCTGTTGACGGGTTAAACCGCCTGCGTGACCGCATGAAAATATATCTGGCGTGGGCAAACACTGCAACTGGCGAAGGTGCGGGACTGGCAAAGTGGATTCTTGCACGGTATGGCGAAGTCAGCGCGAAAATTGCAGCCGGCGATTTGCCGGAGCAATTCAACGCTACTGAACAGGCTCAGGTACTGCTAGGATATCTCGCATCAATACCGTATGATAAAAAAGAGGATAAGGAGGCTAAGCCAAATGAATGATTTTATCAAAAGAGGAACTGGATTGCTTTTAATCGACGTAAAGGATTCCAATCCAAACGGCGATCCCGACAGAGAAAGTGACCCTCGTACCCGACAGGATGGGCGCGGCGAAATTTCACCGGTTTCCTTCAAGCGCAAACTACGTGACTTGGTTGCAAATAAGGAATCTGAATTATGGAAGGAATTGCATACTGAGCTTAAATTGCCTGATGTGGATTTTGGTATTTTCGAACAAAGCGGAGTGAAAAACAAAGATCTGCTTGCAATGAAAACCGATGATTTTCTTTCTAAATATTGGGATGCTCGTGTATTTGGGTCAACCGTACTGGAAGAAAAAAGTGGAGATAGCGACAATAAACATATTGCTTCGGGTGTAGTTCAGTTCGGGCTTGGTGTTTCGCTTGACCAAATCAAAATCAGGCGAGAAACCACAACAAAAAAGCGCCCGGTCGAAGACGATAAAAGCAAGGGTATGGCCCCTCTTGCATTCCGCATCGTAGAATATGGTCTTTACGTCATGCCGTTTTTTATCAACGCGACCGCCGCACAAAAAACACATTGCACACAGAAAGATATTGACCTGCTTCTACGCCTGATTCCTCATGCTTATAAAGAAACTGCTTCCTATATTCGCTCCCAGGTCGATATTCGATACGCATTCTATGTCGAACACAACCGCGCCCGCGGTACGTTTAACGATTTCAAAATCATCGAAGCTCTGACTCCCGTAAGGGTCGGCAATGGCACCGGTCCCGCGACTTCGTGGAAAGACTACGATGAGGCGGCGTTATCCAACAGTATTGCAGAGCTCAATGGTAAACTCGATGGGAAAACAGCCCCTGTCGTTGACCTGATGGATAGATTATGACACTACTAGCTCATAGCGCAAGAAACGGCCGACCGCCTCAGTCATACCATGAGCACGTGACCGGGGTAGTTGACCGTGCTTGCAAAAATGTGAATGTAATAGCTCGGTTTATTGATACAGAGAAAGCGGGCTGCTATCTCAGAATTGTAAAAGAGACAGCGGTCTATCATGATTTGGGAAAACTGGCCATTCAGAACCAAGATGTCCTCACCGGAAAAACGAAATCAATGCATCTTCCCATTGAACATCGGGATGCAGGTGTAAAACATTTACTTGGTTCTGCTTTAGAATACCCATCCGCAACACTTGTTTATGCGCATCATTATCCGGGACTTCCCAATATCAATGAAGAAAAAAACAATTATCCTCCGTTTCGTTTTACAGAGACAATGGCTGATAGCGATGCGTATCTTCAAGGGTATCTTGATTTGCACAGCCAGGAAACCGGCCTTGTGAACGAGAAGAACTTAGACAAGGTCATGCCGAAGTTGTCTCCTTTGGAATACCGTATCCTTTTGAGCTGCCTTGTAGATGCTGACTATTCGGATACTTCCGGAGAAGAATTGCAACGTCCTGAAACCCGCTGGGAGGAACGTCTGGAAAAGCTGGATGCTTATATTCTCAATTTGCAGAGAAATGTGGATAATCCACAGTCGGAACGCAATCAACTACGCAGCGAATTTTACGATTGCTGCCGAAATGCGGCCACCGAACAACCGCTGGAGTATTGTGACAGCCCGGTTGGTACCGGTAAGACAACGGCGGTCATAGCACATATGCTGAGATCAGCTGTTCAAAACAGGCTGCGTCATATTTTTGTTATTTTGCCATATACAAATATTATTTCTCAGACTGTGGATATCCTTCGAAAGGCATTGGTCCTTAACGGAGAAAATCCAGCGGAGATTGTTGCGGAGCACCACCATCAAGCGGATTTCGAGAATCCCGATTTTCGTCACCTGGCCTCCACCTGGACTGCCCCAATTATAGTGACAACGGCGGTGCAATTTTTTGAAACCATCGCTAGCAACCTTCCCTCAAAACTACGGAAGCTCCACCAGTTACCCGGCAGCGGAATCATTATTGACGAAAGCCACGCGGTTTTGCCCATAAAGCTAATGCCTGCAGCTTGGGGATGGATTATGGAATTAGTCGGTAAATGGGGATGCCGTTTTTGCCTTTGTTCGGGAACATCGTTTAAGTTTTGGGAGAACCCTGTCTTTGTAAAAATATCCAATTGCAAAGTTTACTCTTTATTGGCAAAGGATTTATCCCTAAAGTTGGAACAATTTGAGATCAGGCGAATTCATCTGAACGTTCGAGTACAGGATGTGCCCCATTTTCAGGATATATCTGCGCTTATAGACTTCATGACTCAATATCATGGTTCACGGCTGATAGTATTGAATACCGTTCGTTCAGCAGCTTTTTTGGCAATGACTCTTCAAAAAAGCGGACATGATGTGCTGCATTTATCAACCGCGCTTACTCCAAATGATAGAGAAATTATTATCAAGGAGGTAAAACGCCGCCTGGATCCTAGAACTAACTATGATTCGAATTGGACACTGGTTGCTACAAGCTGCGTTGAATGCGGAATGAATTTCTCCTTTCATTATGGCTTTCGCGAAATGCGTTCCTTTTCGAGTTATTTACAACTCGGAGGGCGAATCAGCCGAAATAGCGAATATATCGATGGCACATTGATCTGCTTTACTATAACGGTAGATGGTTTTAGAGTTAACCCGTCTTTCGATATTCCGAAAAATGTATTTAAAAAGCAAATTCAGTCCGGCAGTTTATCGAAGCTCACTATAACCGATGCGGTGAGCCAGAGTTTTAGCATGGAATGTAAAGAGATGGGAGGGTTGTCGGACGGGATATGCAGATCTGAGCGTCAAAAGGCATTTGCCGATGTTGCAAAAGATTTTCGTGTGATTCCCGATGACACGGTGACTGTTATTGCGGATCTGGATTTGTCAGAAAGGTTTCGTGCAGGAGCGTTTGTTTCTACAAGGGAGTTACAGCGCGGGAGCGTAAACATTCGTCGTTCTATAATAAAGCAACTCCATCTTAAGGAGAGCGAATTGCCTTCTCTTTCCGCAGGGCAATATGACGGATTTCTCGGATATATGAAAAGCTTATTATAGAAAGGCCATTCATGCAAAGGGGTCACAATTGTATATGGAAGGCCTTTTTACCATTACTGTAGGCTGTTCGGGTAATTTTCGTTCAATTTTTAAGTGAACGCCGCGTTTCAGCGGCGCTTTTTTATGGTTATGAAGATATAAATTAAGATTTACGGTTGCGCATAAATAGGGTCTTCTACGTGTACGATGGATACAACTGCTACATATCCTATCAGTTTCAATCCACGCACCTGTGAGGGTGCGACCTGCCATCGGTACCACCTTACGTCGCTCCCCCATGGGTTTCAATCCACGCACCTGTGAGGGTGCGACTTTTTAATCTCTCCCATCATATCCCGCCAATTCGGTTTCAATCCACGCATCCGTGAGGGATGCGACCCAGGTGAGTGAAAGTAAAAAACGGGAGGCTTATAGTTTCAATCCACGCATCCGTGAGGGATGCGACCATAGGCCTTTTGTAGGCTTTTTGTAATAATTGGGTTTCAATCCACGCATCCGTGAGGGATGCGACTATTACGATACTGTTGTGGGTAGTACGGCAGGAGCGTTTCAATCCACGCATCCGTGAGGGATGCGACTAGCCACTGCTGTAGTTCCTGTCTATGGTTGGAGAGTTTCAATCCACGCATCCGTGAGGGATGCGACTGCGATCACATTACCGTACCTATTGCCAAAATTCAAGTTTCAATCCACGCATCCGTGAGGGATGCGACAGGTTTATTTGGGTTGTGACTGGTGGGCGTATCATGTTTCAATCCACGCATCCGTGAGGGATGCGACGACGGGCCGTCACTTTCAAGGGTGGGTCATATGGTGGTTTCAATCCACGCATCCGTGAGGGATGCGACTCAATCAAAGCTTCATTATTAAGCTTGGTATAAAGTTTCAATCCACGCATCCGTGAGGGATGCGACATATAATCAAGGGATTCACCGTATTCCTCAACGGGTTTCAATCCACGCATCCGTGAGGGATGCGACCAATATAGCCCATCCTCCGGGACCGATTGCAATAAGTTTCAATCCACGCATCCGTGAGGGATGCGACACCCCGGCCATTGCCGCATGTCCTCCGATGTATAGTTTCAATCCACGCATCCGTGAGGGATGCGACTGGAATATGCAGTAAAATTGGGCTATAAAATAATAGTTTCAATCCACGCATCCGTGAGGGATGCGACTATATTCAGCCACCTACCGCTGGGGAATACATCACGTTTCAATCCACGCATCCGTGAGGGATGCGACTATAGCATCCAGCTCAGTATGATCAGCATCTGCCCAGTTTCAATCCACGCATCCGTGAGGGATGCGACTACATTGCCGGTCAGTACTGTTAAGGCGGTAGGGGTTTCAATCCACGCATCCGTGAGGGATGCGACTTTCGCAGTCCATAGGCAGTGCTGGCCTTTTCCTCGTTTCAATCCACGCATCCGTGAGGGATGCGACTTTCTTACATCCTTGCTTTTAGAAACACGACTGCCTGTTTCAATCCACGCATCCGTGAGGGATGCGACGGTTAGAGATTATTGGGTAGATGATAACGTTGATGGTTTCAATCCACGCATCCGTGAGGGATGCGACAAGGAGGCGCGGAATAGCATGGACCATTACGTAAGTTTCAATCCACGCATCCGTGAGGGATGCGACATAAATCACTCAAAAGATTAATAATAAACCAACAAGTTTCAATCCACGCATCCGTGAGGGATGCGACAACCCGGACTAAGGACCTGGCAGATTATCTGGAAAAGTTTCAATCCACGCATCCGTGAGGGATGCGACCATGTATCATTACCGAGGGGAGGCGGCGGAATGCCGTTTCAATCCACGCATCCGTGAGGGATGCGACTTTGATGTAGTGAAGTATGTTGTATCTGCTGACCAGTTTCAATCCACGCATCCGTGAGGGATGCGACCCCTTAAGGAGGGCGAGAGATACGCGCAGCAGATTGTTTCAATCCACGCATCCGTGAGGGATGCGACTTCCTCTCTTGCTGCCAGTCTTGACGCAACCGCTCGTTTCAATCCACGCATCCGTGAGGGATGCGACCGACAGAGGTTAAGATTTATAAGGTAACCTGCACGTTTCAATCCACGCATCCGTGAGGGATGCGACCACCATAATCAACATCATTCCTTCCCTAGTTTATTGTTTCAATCCACGCATCCGTGAGGGATGCGACCGATCATCAGTATCAACCTGATGACACCAAAACGCAAGTTTCAATCCACGCATCCGTGAGGGATGCGACGTACTACTTTGCAGGTGCATCTACTACTATAAAAGTTTCAATCCACGCATCCGTGAGGGATGCGACTGTTGTTACCTTTTTCACATTACCACCCCCATACGGTTTCAATCCACGCATCCGTGAGGGATGCGACTTCTTCAACCGGTACGGAAATAAGTAGAGAGGATAGTTTCAATCCACGCATCCGTGAGGGATGCGACCCTTTTGCGCTCCCCGGGCGGCTTAGCAGAAAAATTTGTTTCAATCCACGCATCCGTGAGGGATGCGACTGCCTGGTGGATTGTCTCGCCCCCACTAGAGCCCTCCCGTTTCAATCCACGCATCCGTGAGGGATGCGACGGTTCTCTTGACGTAAGGGTGCTGAATAGCCTCAGGGTTTCAATCCACGCATCCGTGAGGGATGCGACGTTACATCTTCATATATTTTTACTGCTCCTTCTGGTTTCAATCCACGCATCCGTGAGGGATGCGACTATTTCGTTATCCATAAACACACCATTTTCAAATGTTTCAATCCACGCATCCGTGAGGGATGCGACACATTCTTTTAATCCGCATCTTTTCGTAAAACAAGTTTCAATCCACGCATCCGTGAGGGATGCGACGAAATTGAAGTTAAATTATTAGGAGAGATAAAAGTAGTTTCAATCCACGCATCCGTGAGGGATGCGACTTGCCATCCTCTTTTTATAAATTTTCTAGTTCTAACTGTTTCAATCCACGCATCCGTGAGGGATGCGACTTTTTTAATTTGTATATCAGTGTATTTAACCACAGGTTTCAATCCACGCATCCGTGAGGGATGCGACGGGAATAATCTCGTCAGTATTTTTAATTGAATAAGGTTTCAATCCACGCATCCGTGAGGGATGCGACGACGATGGCAGAGCTGAAAATTATCGCCGATGCACTGTTTCAATCCACGCATCCGTGAGGGATGCGACAGTCGAGGGGCCGATATTGAACTGGCCAGAGCAAGAGTTTCAATCCACGCATCCGTGAGGGATGCGACATTGAAGGCAGTAATTGACGGCTTAAAGACCGATATGTTTCAATCCACGCATCCGTGAGGGATGCGACATTATAACGCAACGTGACGTAAAACGCAAGAATAGTTTCAATCCACGCATCCGTGAGGGATGCGACAGATACATACCAGCAAACAATGGAACTTATTGATGTTTCAATCCACGCATCCGTGAGGGATGCGACTCCCCCACCGCGAATGGATAACAGTTGCATGATTGTTTCAATCCACGCATCCGTGAGGGATGCGACTCGTTTCAGTCATCTTCAGGTGTAACGGGGATAAAAGTTTCAATCCACGCATCCGTGAGGGATGCGACAAACAGGACTAATTTAGTCCACATTATCATTATGTTTCAATCCACGCATCCGTGAGGGATGCGACAAAGGCGACCGACATGGTAGCTTCATCTGAAACGGGTTTCAATCCACGCATCCGTGAGGGATGCGACTTAGTATACGTGTGATAATTACCATTAGAAGCATGTTTCAATCCACGCATCCGTGAGGGATGCGACCCCGGCGAAGGGAGGAAGAAAGATGACGAGAGGCGTTTCAATCCACGCATCCGTGAGGGATGCGACATATTTCTTTCTCCCTTCCTGCCCCGCTCCCTGAGTTTCAATCCACGCATCCGTGAGGGATGCGACCATCGTTCCGTATCTCAGTTTACAAGAGATTGTAGTTTCAATCCACGCATCCGTGAGGGATGCGACTTCCCTCCACTCGTTATCAAATAATAGTTTCATTCAGTTTCAATCCACGCATCCGTGAGGGATGCGACTTGCAAATAATTCACATCTTCCATATTTGTATTCTGTTTCAATCCACGCATCCGTGAGGGATGCGACAATATCCAGACCTTTACATCTCTTCGTCCAAATCCAGTTTCAATCCACGCATCCGTGAGGGATGCGACTAGCTGCCTCCTCAGCTAATTACCGCTTTGCGCTGGTTTCAATCCACGCATCCGTGAGGGATGCGACGGGCTTGATTGATTCTGTCAATACTTTTTCAAAGGGTTTCAATCCACGCATCCGTGAGGGATGCGACTTTTACTATCGCTTGTTGTTGGTTCCTGATTTAATGTTTCAATCCACGCATCCGTGAGGGATGCGACATTTCCTTAGCTCTTTTTATGCTCTTTGATATCGTGTTTCAATCCACGCATCCGTGAGGGATGCGACTTAAGATCATCTCTATCAGTAACATAAATAAAATATGTTTCAATCCACGCATCCGTGAGGGATGCGACAAAAACTAAAAGTAGGAAATCATTGTGGTTATGCGTTTCAATCCACGCATCCGTGAGGGATGCGACGACATCCTTCGGCATGACCGCAAACTACAGCACTGTTTCAATCCACGCATCCGTGAGGGATGCGACGGCGATCTTCCGATTGGTCCATCTATCTCCTATAACGTTTCAATCCACGCATCCGTGAGGGATGCGACACTAGCTTTAGCCTTTATGGTATCCCAGTTGTTATGTTTCAATCCACGCATCCGTGAGGGATGCGACATCTAATTCTGATAACTTCTCTGATAGTATATTAAGTTTCAATCCACGCATCCGTGAGGGATGCGACCTGTCGTACTGCGCGCGATTCTCTGCGTACTCTAGTTTCAATCCACGCATCCGTGAGGGATGCGACTATTAATTGCCGTAACTTAAACAACCTTTAAGCGGGTTTCAATCCACGCATCCGTGAGGGATGCGACGGCCTCTGGCACTTCGATGGCTCACTTAACTCGCATGTTTCAATCCACGCATCCGTGAGGGATGCGACGAAAAACGCATCATAGACTAGATCATTGAGGCGAGTTTCAATCCACGCATCCGTGAGGGATGCGACTATGTCAGATACGGACATGGAGCGCATGACTAACCGGGTTTCAATCCACGCATCCGTGAGGGATGCGACGAATTAAATTCTGCTGAGAAATATGGTGAGACTAGTTTCAATCCACGCATCCGTGAGGGATGCGACGAGTGCAAGACCGGTCTCAGGAATAGAACTATTTATGTTTCAATCCACGCATCCGTGAGGGATGCGACGATAACGCGGTCCTTACCACCCGCATCAATTCGCTTGTTTCAATCCACGCATCCGTGAGGGATGCGACTTTTTCACGAATATCAACGGCGTTTAGGGTGATAGTTTCAATCCACGCATCCGTGAGGGATGCGACCATTTGTGTCAGTGGACCCGATAAATGTATTTATGTTTCAATCCACGCATCCGTGAGGGATGCGACTTGATATGACGAATTATTGTGTTCAAAGGTGAATTGTTTCAATCCACGCATCCGTGAGGGATGCGACGGGGGATATGACCACCAGCATTAAATATCCATCGAAGTTTCAATCCACGCATCCGTGAGGGATGCGACGGTAAAATTACCAGAATCACCTTGCATCACCAATGTTTCAATCCACGCATCCGTGAGGGATGCGACTACCGCACCATCTCCAGGCGTATTTATGATAGTAAGTTTCAATCCACGCATCCGTGAGGGATGCGACCTCTGCAAACGTCGGCAACCCGCGCTCTGCTGCATGTTTCAATCCACGCATCCGTGAGGGATGCGACAAAACCACTCAAAACCAAACCGAGATTTTATCATGTTTCAATCCACGCATCCGTGAGGGATGCGACGGTAGGTACACCATTTTACACTAGCGAGGATATGTTTCAATCCACGCATCCGTGAGGGATGCGACAATAAATCAAAAGGAAAGAGGTGATAAAATGAGAGTTTCAATCCACGCATCCGTGAGGGATGCGACCGTAATATAGGCGTTTATAGCACATTAAAAATATAGTTTCAATCCACGCATCCGTGAGGGATGCGACAAGAAGCACATAAAGCAGCCGAAAAACTTTGCAAGTTTCAATCCACGCATCCGTGAGGGATGCGACTAGCACTCAATAAAAGGTTATTAAAAATAAAATTAGTTTCAATCCACGCATCCGTGAGGGATGCGACTATATCAGCCTCTTCCCGTATATAGAAAGTATTACCAGTTTCAATCCACGCATCCGTGAGGGATGCGACTTTTTTACCTCCGTGACCTTACGTTCATTAGCGTATGTTTCAATCCACGCATCCGTGAGGGATGCGACATATATCCAGGAGGTTTTTCCTGGTCATCTACTGGGTTTCAATCCACGCATCCGTGAGGGATGCGACGTTGAAACTGAGTTTACTGCTCCTGCAGTACCCAGTTTCAATCCACGCATCCGTGAGGGATGCGACAAGACACCACTGGCCCTAGTAGGCGTTTTAACCCAGTTTCAATCCACGCATCCGTGAGGGATGCGACGGTGGTAAAGCCAATGTCTTGGAATGATTTCACAGTTTCAATCCACGCATCCGTGAGGGATGCGACTTAAAGCGTATTGCTATCGAAGATGCACGAATAGCGTTTCAATCCACGCATCCGTGAGGGATGCGACACAGTCGGGGCAGTGCCCTCTTTGGTATTATCCAAGTTTCAATCCACGCATCCGTGAGGGATGCGACTTGTTGCGGTCAGAGCCGATATAAAGATAACCGCCGTTTCAATCCACGCATCCGTGAGGGATGCGACCAGTTGCAGTACCTGATTTCTTTTCCTTCACAACGTTTCAATCCACGCATCCGTGAGGGATGCGACCATCACCGTGCAGATCCACCAGTCGCTTGATCTCAAGTTTCAATCCACGCATCCGTGAGGGATGCGACCTCCCAACACATGTTGATATCAGCTCTGTCTCTTTGTTTCAATCCACGCATCCGTGAGGGATGCGACTAGAGTTCAGAGTTCAGCCTTTAGCCTATGGAACAGTTTCAATCCACGCATCCGTGAGGGATGCGACCACGTTTAGGCTGGTTAAGGCCACAAAGGAAATAAGTTTCAATCCACGCATCCGTGAGGGATGCGACGTTGAGCCAACGAAAAACTACGGCACTCGTTTATTGTTTCAATCCACGCATCCGTGAGGGATGCGACATGAGGGGATAGATTTATGTGGTTTGGCGAAAGATTGTTTCAATCCACGCATCCGTGAGGGATGCGACGCCAGTAACAAAGTAAGCAGTAGGCAAAGCAGACAGTTTCAATCCACGCATCCGTGAGGGATGCGACGATATATACGCTCAAGACAAACCTCTATTGGAGGTAGTTTCAATCCACGCATCCGTGAGGGATGCGACCCGGGGCATTGAAAAATCCCCAGTTAACTAATTTAGTTTCAATCCACGCATCCGTGAGGGATGCGACTATTGGTTTCCTGTGGTTAATCCTGCTAACTTGAAAGTTTCAATCCACGCATCCGTGAGGGATGCGACTTAAATGTCATTTTTCACACCTCCCAACTCACTATAGTTTCAATCCACGCATCCGTGAGGGATGCGACTCTCTTCATCGTCAATTACTAATAAATTTATATAGTTTCAATCCACGCATCCGTGAGGGATGCGACTCTATAGTTACATCTACACCAGTTGCAGTCAGATGTTTCAATCCACGCATCCGTGAGGGATGCGACGGAAACATGAGATAATTAAGGAGGTAATTGCCATGTTTCAATCCACGCATCCGTGAGGGATGCGACTCTTCCTCCTTTTTATTTAAAGTTCAACAGTGGAGGGTTTCAATCCACGCATCCGTGAGGGATGCGACAGTCGGTCGAACGTGCCTTCGGCGTTATAAACCTGTTTCAATCCACGCATCCGTGAGGGATGCGACTTCCGGCAGTTAATGCTCTATCTAGAGCAAAATCGTTTCAATCCACGCATCCGTGAGGGATGCGACTATATCCGTATAACTAGTAAAATATGTATAAGACGGTTTCAATCCACGCATCCGTGAGGGATGCGACAATGTAATCCAGTGGCATCAAATGTGGGGATAATAAGTTTCAATCCACGCATCCGTGAGGGATGCGACGGGTTTCCAGGGCATAGCGAAGGATTGGTTAGCAGGTTTCAATCCACGCATCCGTGAGGGATGCGACCTCCAAAGTTCGTAAGACTTACCGTAAACAGCAAGTTTCAATCCACGCATCCGTGAGGGATGCGACCTCTATGCCATTTCAATAGGCCAGGATACTTGATAAGTTTCAATCCACGCATCCGTGAGGGATGCGACCCTATGGCTGAGGATGAGCTTAACGGTATTGTAGAGTTTCAATCCACGCATCCGTGAGGGATGCGACGGAAGGACATGGCCGCAGGTTAAACTTTGCCGATGTCGTTTCAATCCACGCATCCGTGAGGGATGCGACAACGTTGGTTGACGAATCCGAGAATATTGCTACCTCGTTTCAATCCACGCATCCGTGAGGGATGCGACTGTCTCGGGAACCCTCGCCTTTGGGATAATAGCGGTTTCAATCCACGCATCCGTGAGGGATGCGACTGCCGCACTGGTTAATGGTATTTATACCATAACGGTTGTTTCAATCCACGCATCCGTGAGGGATGCGACAAATAAGCTCCGAGTCATTATTGAGGACTTGGAGGTTTCAATCCACGCATCCGTGAGGGATGCGACAATTATCGGTTTGTTCTATATTGTATTTAGTTCCAGTTTCAATCCACGCATCCGTGAGGGATGCGACAATTTAACAGGAGGTATGAAAATGGGAAACAAGGTGTTTCAATCCACGCATCCGTGAGGGATGCGACCCTCCTTCCTTGCCTTTATGGCGTCATTTAAAGAAGTTTCAATCCACGCATCCGTGAGGGATGCGACAGGGACCGGAGAGCGAGAAGGGCTGTTTTTTATGGTTTCAATCCACGCATCCGTGAGGGATGCGACAGGATTATGGTCATTTTTCTATTCACCGCCTTTCATGTTTCAATCCACGCATCCGTGAGGGATGCGACGTGGAGCACTCATAGCAGATATTATTCCAGATACCAGTTTCAATCCACGCATCCGTGAGGGATGCGACTTCAATTACCTTAAACATCTGCGGCCAGGCTCCAGTTTCAATCCACGCATCCGTGAGGGATGCGACCCCATATCATAGACGGTATTATGGACATAATCCGAGTTTCAATCCACGCATCCGTGAGGGATGCGACTATTCACCCAGTTCTGCTTCCGTTTGGGGGGGTTATAGGTTTCAATCCACGCATCCGTGAGGGATGCGACTGCGTAGACTCCCCAATATGTCCAGAGCTCAACAGAGTTTCAATCCACGCATCCGTGAGGGATGCGACATAGGCTCTCCCTTGTGTTTAGCCATAAGAATAAGTTTCAATCCACGCATCCGTGAGGGATGCGACTAAATTATCCTTTTCCTCTTATCGTAGTGTAACCGTTTCAATCCACGCATCCGTGAGGGATGCGACTGACAGCTACTAAATTGACGGTAGAGGACCTAATCGTTTCAATCCACGCATCCGTGAGGGATGCGACTCCCCACCGGACTTGCACCGGTCACGCTGAGCGCGGTTTCAATCCACGCATCCGTGAGGGATGCGACGACGGAGACGGCTTAAACGTTGACGCTGATAAAACGTTTCAATCCACGCATCCGTGAGGGATGCGACTTATGCAACCTACGCCGGACCTAGCGTCTTTAATGGTTTCAATCCACGCATCCGTGAGGGATGCGACGGCCATTCCAACATCCAAACGACAATGATTTATTTAGTTTCAATCCACGCATCCGTGAGGGATGCGACAGTAGATTCATTTGGGACAATAGGGAATATGGGTCAGTTTCAATCCACGCATCCGTGAGGGATGCGACCAGCAAACTTCAGACGCCGGCCAGGGCAGGGCAAAGAGTTTCAATCCACGCATCCGTGAGGGATGCGACCTATGGGGGTTTGATCAATTAAAAGACTTTAGTGCAGTTTCAATCCACGCATCCGTGAGGGATGCGACGCTCCACCACCAGACCATTGGACATTACGATATGTTTCAATCCACGCATCCGTGAGGGATGCGACTAGAGTGACGCCGGGAAACCGGCGAAGGGAGGAAGTTTCAATCCACGCATCCGTGAGGGATGCGACAATCCCGGACGGCCCAATCCAAGCATTGGAAACGGTTTCAATCCACGCATCCGTGAGGGATGCGACAAGGCGGAAGAAACCTTTACTTCTCTCCGCGAGGGTTTCAATCCACGCATCCGTGAGGGATGCGACCGCCCTGCCCGTTTATCATCAGCCCGGTACCCAACGGTTTCAATCCACGCATCCGTGAGGGATGCGACACCAGGAGATTACGGCCTGGCTGGATGGTAACATCGTTTCAATCCACGCATCCGTGAGGGATGCGACTATGGGTAATAGATCCATCTGTTATACCTCCACAGTTTCAATCCACGCATCCGTGAGGGATGCGACTTGGTCCTGGTTGAGCCATCAAGATTCGGCCTGGTTGGTTTCAATCCACGCATCCGTGAGGGATGCGACTATCGTGCACGGATATGAGTACAGCGGGGAGTCGGTTTCAATCCACGCATCCGTGAGGGATGCGACTATTTCATTATGTGCGTTCTGGCGGCCCAGGCTACGTTTCAATCCACGCATCCGTGAGGGATGCGACGATTGGCGGTGATAGAATTTGCTCAATCCAACAGGTTTCAATCCACGCATCCGTGAGGGATGCGACAAGTCATCATGCGTTTGGGTTAATTGCGCAACAGCGTTTCAATCCACGCATCCGTGAGGGATGCGACGGCCATGAATTCTTATAAAGCGGCCCCTCAGAATTGTTTCAATCCACGCATCCGTGAGGGATGCGACTACCATGTGTTGACTATGTAATGAGCGGGATAGCGGTTTCAATCCACGCATCCGTGAGGGATGCGACAATGATTTACCTGGAAGTGTCTATGGAGGACATTAGTTTCAATCCACGCATCCGTGAGGGATGCGACTGTACTTAGAGGGAATAAGTTTTAGGGCGGTGTGTTTCAATCCACGCATCCGTGAGGGATGCGACTCAAAGTATTTTCCGAAAGCAACTGTAGATATCATGTTTCAATCCACGCATCCGTGAGGGATGCGACCGCTTGCATCGCGTAGATTCTCGCTTTCAATTTGGTTTCAATCCACGCATCCGTGAGGGATGCGACATTCACTCCATGTGCATGGGAGATCGCCCCAATTTGTTTCAATCCACGCATCCGTGAGGGATGCGACGCGCCCGACATGTACGAGGCGTTGAAAGCGGCAGAAGTTTCAATCCACGCATCCGTGAGGGATGCGACTGTTTTTTATTGATAGTGATACTCATACCTGGCAGTTTCAATCCACGCATCCGTGAGGGATGCGACTAGCCGGGACATCTGGTAATGTACCTGCCGGTACAATGTTTCAATCCACGCATCCGTGAGGGATGCGACTATAGCAGCGAGTGGGACAAATATGTCCCAGTGAGGTTTCAATCCACGCATCCGTGAGGGATGCGACATCGCCTTTGATTTAAAGACTATATCAATACTGGGTTTCAATCCACGCATCCGTGAGGGATGCGACACACAATTGATTAATTATGACGCACATTAGATTAGTTTCAATCCACGCATCCGTGAGGGATGCGACGGTCCCGGTATCGCTCAGTAGGTACCCGCAGATTAAGTTTCAATCCACGCATCCGTGAGGGATGCGACAGAGTCAAGAGTAACGCCCGGGCAGGCCTTCGCAGTTTCAATCCACGCATCCGTGAGGGATGCGACGATAGTTGCAACACCATCACGCCGGGATATTCAGCGTTTCAATCCACGCATCCGTGAGGGATGCGACACCTGCCGGCCAGGTGGAGATTAAGCGGCTATCAAAGTTTCAATCCACGCATCCGTGAGGGATGCGACTATACCGCTGCCCAGTACCTGGCCCGGGTGGCTGGTTTCAATCCACGCATCCGTGAGGGATGCGACAATAACCTTAAGTAGCATTCTCTCCCATTTAGTTGTTTCAATCCACGCATCCGTGAGGGATGCGACCTACATCCGGGATCTATCTGGATTATCGGTCTGGTGTTTCAATCCACGCATCCGTGAGGGATGCGACTCTAAAGCCGGGTTAGAGGTCATAGTCATATCAGGTTTCAATCCACGCATCCGTGAGGGATGCGACACTCTGGGCCAGTCGAGAGATTGAGTTTCAGCGAGGTTTCAATCCACGCATCCGTGAGGGATGCGACACTCCTGCCCGGCGATATGTGACGAAAGACCTTAATGTTTCAATCCACGCATCCGTGAGGGATGCGACTCCAGTGGGTACGTATTTATGCCCACCAAAAGTGTTTCAATCCACGCATCCGTGAGGGATGCGACCTGGACAAATTCAAAGCTGTCACTCCAGGGAGCAAGTTTCAATCCACGCATCCGTGAGGGATGCGACGGGCTGTACAATCTACAGCAGGGAGCATCCAGAGGTTTCAATCCACGCATCCGTGAGGGATGCGACACAAGTATTCCAGTTTATCCCATCATCTGAATATTGTTTCAATCCACGCATCCGTGAGGGATGCGACACTTATGCCCTGGAACAGGCCAGGGATCATGGTGAGTTTCAATCCACGCATCCGTGAGGGATGCGACCAGAAAGCGAACCTCCAATTTAATGGAACTCTGGCTGTTTCAATCCACGCATCCGTGAGGGATGCGACTCCCGGGTGCTTGTTAATTCGTATTGTCCCTGGGTGTTTCAATCCACGCATCCGTGAGGGATGCGACAGCCCCGCCTACAGCACCTAAACCCATACCGGCTGTTTCAATCCACGCATCCGTGAGGGATGCGACACAAGCCGGGGCGAGCAGCAGGAGGAAAGATTAGAGTTTCAATCCACGCATCCGTGAGGGATGCGACCTAGAAGAAAGAAAAATTAAGGAATGCAACGGTTGGGTTTCAATCCACGCATCCGTGAGGGATGCGACAGGCCTTTAAGGCAACGTCTAAAACACTATTAAAAGTTTCAATCCACGCATCCGTGAGGGATGCGACAGCTTACTAATGCTGTCTAAATCGGGATTTTCTTGTTTCAATCCACGCATCCGTGAGGGATGCGACTCAGAGCGATCTTTTAGGAGGCACGCTCATGGACGTTTCAATCCACGCATCCGTGAGGGATGCGACTACTAAATGGCTTGATGGGGTAATAGACGTATTACAGTTTCAATCCACGCATCCGTGAGGGATGCGACTATGGCCTCCTTTTATTATCTTACCGTCTTGGGTGTTTCAATCCACGCATCCGTGAGGGATGCGACTTAAATTTTGATTTTGGTATAACTGCATCGGTATGTTTCAATCCACGCATCCGTGAGGGATGCGACGTCTATGGCCCACATAAGTCTGGCTTGACCAGCTGGGTTTCAATCCACGCATCCGTGAGGGATGCGACCAGCTGGGACATGCTCTCGCTGGCATGGAAGGCCGTTTCAATCCACGCATCCGTGAGGGATGCGACTAGGCTGAAGCAGATGTGAAAGCACCATTCTTTACGTTTCAATCCACGCATCCGTGAGGGATGCGACGTAATACTACTAGATAGCTAGCTAGATATACAATGTTTCAATCCACGCATCCGTGAGGGATGCGACTGCATTCGACCAATACACAGCAATTTATAAGATATTGTTTCAATCCACGCATCCGTGAGGGATGCGACTGTCATTAATAAATAAGAGATTTAACGGACTCTACTTTTGTAGTTTCCGCGAAACTCAATTTATCTTTCAATACTGCATACAACAAAGATAATCAAGCAATCCTGGTTCTTGATTCCTGGCTATCGCGAACCTCCCATAGTTTATCCAACCATTACAGGTTCGCGCTATAAAACCATTGTTCCCTCAGGATCGTAAGTTGCTTTTGCACCTACATGCTCTACTCGCCTTTTCCAGTTCGAACCTAAGAGATAGTAACGAAGGCTATCCTGATTGATATCTATTATCTGCTCCAAATCGCTCTTCAATTTAACAAACTGAGCCGGATCAATCAAACATTCAAATACTGAATTTTGGACCCGTTGACCGTAATCCACACATTTTTTAGCCACTTTTCTTAATCTTTTTTGTCCGGCCTTATCAATTGTACTTACATCGTACGTGATTAAAACCATCATGAGTACCACTCTCCTTATTTCCAAATGAAGGCTGGATATGCATCCAAATCTCCACGTATGAATCGGGCAAGAAGTAATGCTTGTACATATGGCAGTAATCCTATATGTATTTTCTCTTCCAAATACGGATGAATAATTTCCTCCTGTTTTCTTTTTTGCCAGATAGTTAATAATTCCTTCCTTGCATTAGATGTAAGATATACTGCTCCATTTTCATTTTTCACAAAATCACTATTACTAATTTGCTTACGATTAATTACTGACAGAACCATTCTATCTCCTAGATATGGGCGCAGTTCTTCCATCAAATCCAAAGCAAGGCTGGGACGGCCAGGTCGGTCTCTATGTAAGAAGCCAACGGCAGGATCCAAGCCCACGGTTTCTAATGCAGCTCGACACTCATGTACCAAAAGCGTATAAAAGAGGGAAAGCAGGGCATTAAAATTATCTAACGGAGGTCGGCGATTTCTACTTTTCATAAAGAAATCCTGCTTTTGCTCCAAAATCAAATGGTCAAGCTCTGAAAAATATCTTTGTGCAGCATCTCCTTCCAATCCACGCAGGTCATCCAAGCTTTGACTTTCAAATACCTTTCTGGCTGTGCCTGCGAGTAATGCGATACTTCTTTCAATATCAGCCCCTACTTTATCGGGATGATCACGGCGTCCTCGTTGTAATACTGCCCTGCAGTTCAATATTTTTGCACTAATAAAATACTTTGCTAATACAGGTGTATAATTCTCAGCATCAGCCAAACGATATTGCCGACGACGTAACAAAACGTTTCCGCTTTGTGGACCTTCAACCCGCGCTAAAAACTTCCCATGCTCGGTTAAAAAACTGACTGTTATGCCACGTTCGGCACATAAACCTAATAATGAGGGACTAGCTCCCGGATAACCGAAATAAACAATGGCTTCTATGTTATGAACCGGTACACGGAAAACGATCTCTTCATCCCGGCGAATCAGAATATTTTCTCCTTCACGAGCAAGATAAGAGTCTGGTGTGGTTACATAGAGAGTATTTAATAATTTGCGCAAATACCCACCTCACTTTTATTATGTATCAGCATTTAATATTTCGCTCCAGTACGACTTTACGCTACGTTTCGTACGAATCCGGGGCAGACATACATTTTCCATTGAGCAGTTCTTACAAACACTAAGCTTCATATCCGGTAGAGGTGTAATTCCTTCCCGGTAAAGTCTATGCATATGTTCTGACAAGTTACAGACATGCTCTCGAAGTTCATGTCCTAGCTTTACAACCTCTCTCCTGCGTGTTTCCGCATAAAACAAATCCGCCTCTTGAATGTTGCAACCAAGCATTTCTTCCAAACATAGAGCCTGTGCACACAATTGCAGCCGATCATAATCTCCCTTTTTGGACTTTCCCCTTTTGTACTCTACCGGACGCGGCAGATATAGTCCCTCTTTCTTTGGTAAACGAATACCCTTGTCGTCAGACTGCGGAATAAATTCGACTACATCTGCTTCCCCATATAATCCAAGTGTAAATGACCTCAGTGGCATACTGCGCACAACCAAAACGCCCGGTTTATGGGCCTTATAATCTGGATCATGTACACGCTCATGTATGACCCTGCCTTCAGCTGTCCGGACATTTTCGTTCCATTGTTGTTCAATATGGATTAATGCCCACTGACGTTCGCAAAAAGCAATATGCTGCAAACCGGAAATAGCTAAGAGTTCGTCTTCCTTGTAATTTTTAGAGTAATTCACGGATGACAACACCTTGCGGTATTTCACTTTTAGCTATCGAAATTTGATAATCACTAAAATCTCGCGCCGGTTTGTCTTCATTTATTCTCTTTACCGAAATCGTGTCAAAGAGTTTTTGAACTGGAGCATTTCCCATTTTGGAGGAATGCTCAAAAACAATAAGTTTTCTTGTTCCCATCAATCCGCGAGCTGCTGAACGATCATGTTCGAACATATTCATAAGAGCTTCCCAAAGAAGCTCCAAATCATCAGTTGAGAATCCGGTTTGGTTTGCCAGGGGAGCTGAAATAAAGCCATGGGCACGATATAATCCGTAGGGAATTGTAAACTTTCTTCCCATCGTACGATTATCTCCGCCCTGTTTTTCTGCTTCAGCTTCAGTGGCAACAGCCATTCTAGTAATACTGTGCTCAAGAGTAACAATTGGATCTAACGACCTTGCAAATGTAAACTGTACCGGACCACGAACCTGTCCAGCATTAGGGCCAATCGACAACACTGCACCAAATGTTCTTATATCAAAAAAGTTCTGGCACATAAATTGCTTTACACGGTCAATTTCTTTGCCCTGACCTTTCCCTGACTTATTACGTTTTTTGCCATCCATCTCATCAGTTGGTGGCTCATTTAAATCAATGTCCAATTTAAGGTAGGCCTGTTCAAGAGTATTGTTCAATATTGCTTTTTCTTTAATAAAAATAGAATAAGGAGGCTGTTCACCCATTTTCAATCCAACATAATTTCTAACTTTTCTTTTTAAACAAACATCCGTTATTAATCCATTACCTGTTTCGGCGTCTATCCGGGGTAAATTACCTGCGTCGGGGTCCCCATTGGGATTACCATCTTTAACATCAAAAAACAATACAAAATCATAGCGATTCGCCAGTGTATTCTCACTCATTATATTTATACCTTCCTCTCTAATTGAATTTCTTATTATTACTGAATATTCGAATCAACTTTTGCTGTAAAAAAGGCCTGCCTTTGATGATAGTAACCTATGGCAAAGCGGCCTTGTTCATGTAAATCAAGATGTGCCGGGAAATCCATTAGATTTCCCATAATTTCACCCAATAATCGTTCAAAGTATATAATTCTCCCTTTATTTTCTAGTTTGGCAAGATGATGATTTTTTAAACGAAGGAGATTGGTAAATACAGTTACCGGTGTTGCGCAAGCTGCTCCGTAAAAACGTTCCCTAATCGTAGCATTAATACCCGGACTAGCTTCTTCCTGAATCTTTTCAAGAGTAGCAAATAATCTCCCTAACTGGTAACCGATTGACGGTTGATTAATATCCAATTTCATATTAACCTCCTTATGATTTTGATTGGGATGAAAACGATAATAACGATTTAAATAAGCTTTAATTAATGCAGCCCTAACTGGTTTAACTCTATTTTCGGTATCACTGTGAATCCTTCGGAGACAAGCTTGCAGTAATGTAGCTGGATAAGGTGTTCCGTTCAAAATGGAACGCATTAAATCACCGGCAATATTAGGAGGGATATTTTCGCTTTTGTCCTGTGTGGCTACATTCACTAAAATGCGCCAAATCGAATAGTACTCCGGCTCTTTAGGCGGTTTAATTATAGCAAAATCCTCAAAATATTCTTTGATTCTTAATGCAAACTCGGAAATGGTCCCTACCTGCCAAAATCGGACTGCAATTCTAGCTGCATTTGGGGCAAGTCCCAGGATATAAAAACGGTCCGTTCCATTATCCTCCATATAAGTCCCACTATTTATAGATTCAAATAATGCTTTCACTCTTTGCGTTCCTGCATCAGGATCGTCTTTTTCAGGCTCTTTGAAAAAATAAGAAAAATCGGATTCAAAGGAGGAACGTTTTTCTGACCAGAAAACAGTAGTGGCATCTCCAATATGAATACACTGCTTTGAAGAATTAAGTAACGTATTCAGTGCTTTGCCATACTGTGAAACAACTAATTTGCTGACAGGGGCATTTAAACTTTGGGATTTCCCATATGAGTTAAAGCTATCCTTATTAAAGCTAACAATACACGCTCCCGAAGACTGTGCTCCCCATACTCCCTTTGTTACAGGATGTGTCAGTTCTATCGCAACATTACTTTTTCCAGTAACCAGACATGTACCAACTGTTATATTAGCTTCATCTTGATTACTTACTTTGGTTAGTGCATTTGCAACAACAGGAGAATTAAAAACCACTTTATAATCTGTATCACTTACATGGAAGCTGATTTTTACATTTCCTTCTTTTATTGTCCCGCCAAATTCAGGATGGTTTAGAGCAAAATCAAAATGGACTCGGTCATTTAAACCTTTTATAAAGAAACTTCGAACTGCATTGACCCCAGAATCATCTGTTTCACCAATCCAGTTGTCAATTACCTCAATCATACTTTGAAGACGTGTATCTCCTTTATCACCTAATCCAAAAACGAATGATGCATTGTCCCAAAGCAAATTAGCATCCTTACCGCTGTTGGTGTGTTTCAATGCTTGTTTTCCTATGTTTGGGACATCAAAAGGATGAGGAATTTTCTTCTTTCCCTCCAATTCTCTTAGATCTTCTATACTGTGTATATTTCCATCCATATCTATATCAACAAGAAAATCTATCCCCCCTGCTATCCAGCCATCGCGGGCTATCGATCCTTCGCTGGCCTTTCGATCATAGTACTCTTTTAACGCTTGCAGTATCATCCTCTAATATCCACCTCCCTCCGGTCAGTGTTGATTATCCCTCTATCAATTTTTGCCCTAAAAAATAGCGGCATTGGATTGATTGGGTCCTTTTCAAAGTCCATATCGTAAAGCATAAAACCTAAATCTCTTGTTTCGTCAATTAATTTAGCTGGTTCCGCCTGGGGATCAATCAGTCTGAAATCACAGGCGAACTCTCTGCAGCCTAAATATGGTCTGTGAAAACACTGACCTTTTTTTGCTCTCCGTTCAAACATTGCTGCATATTTTGCTGGAGTTTCATCCATTCTGACCGCTTCCGCCTGCTCCTGGTCATCTGCCCACAATTCAGGCAAAACTGAACGGTTGGACTTTCTTTTTTCCGGTGGAAGGAAATCAAAATAACCATGAATCCGATATTTTACATCCCTCAAAAAAAGTCCGGCGCGTTGCTGGCGTTCGTCTTCAATAAAAATGCCCATAGGAGAACCGAGCACGCCCGCCATCTGTTTTGCGGTTGGAGCAGGCACCACCTTGCCCACTTCATTGCGACGAACGGAAATCCACTTAATTAAATTAAGTACTTCAATTCTGGTTACATTCCATCGAATAGCAGGTTTCCACAAAATGGCTTCAAAAATTGCGCGTGCTGCAGATGGAGTCATCACGTCATAACTTACCCGTTCCACCTTCATTTCAGGGCGGGTGAAACATGCATAATCACCCCATACCTCTAAACACCAATTGTGCAACATTACCAACTCCTTTCTACATAATAAAACTTTCGGGGTCAAAATAGGTTTCAACCAAAAGTCCGATTTCCTTTGAATATTCGCTACTAGATGTAATAGCAAACATATTCGAATATATTTCTTCCACAGAACCTCTTTTTAACATTTCGGCAAATTCATTATTATAGACATTTACCGTATATCTTTGAAGTTTGCGTAACAACCAACGGTCAGGTCCTGTCGATTTCAATAAATCAATTAGTTTCTCACCTTCTCCGTATCGAATGAGAATCGTTTTTTGAAGAGAATCGTCGATGATGCGAAATCTTTCTGCCGCTGTGCGAAAAGAAATACTGCATTCCTGCAAATCGGGATTTAGCAAAGATATGATATCCTTTGCATCCAATGAGTTAGCTTTCCAATATAATTCAGAAAAGTACTCCTCGAACACATCATGATTTAAAGGATCACTATTGGTTAACAGAATACTATGAGTGGTATCTGCTGCTTTGCGAAGAATACCCATTGGAGCTTTTCTTGGCGGCACGAAAACAACTACTTTTCCTGGATCGCTTAATTTACCTTCCCTATTACAACGGCCCGCTGCCTGTATAATAGAATCCAAACCGGCAAAGGCCCTGTAAACTACCGGAAAATCCAAATCCACACCTGCCTCCACAAGTTGAGTACTGATTACCCTAACCGGTTCCTTGTTTTTAATTTTTTGTTTGATCATTTCAATCATTTCACTCCGGTGCTGTCCACACATCAAGGCTGATAAATGGAATGTTTCTTTGGGCATCAGATTATGTAGTTCACGGCAGCTCTTACGATCGGAAACAATACATAAGACCTGGTCATACTGTTTTAACTCTTCAGCAATTTCTTCCCAACTTGATATAGAATTAAGATCATCGGGGAAATCTACCTGATACCTTTTTAGCGATTGGTACAATTCCTTTACCTCTTGGTCGCTGCCCATTATCTCTTTTGTATTCTTTAATCCCGGAAAGCGTTTCTTATCAATAAAACGCTCTTTAAATGCCGGCTGGGTAGCTGTTGAAATAACCAAACTAACCTGATAATGATCAACAAGCAACTGCATTGTTTCAAGAATAGGGGTTAAATAATCAACCGGTACCAATTGAGCTTCATCCAAGATAACTACAGATCGTGTTATATTATGCAGCTTTCGGCAACGACTGGATTTGGCTGCAAATAATGATTCAAAAAATTGTACAGAAGTAGTTACAATAATTGGTGCATCCCAATTTTCTGCAGCTAGCCTGGATTTTAGAGTTGAATCTTCTTCATTCAAACTGGAATGATGCTCCACGACTTGGTCATAGCCAACTGCAGATCGAAATACATCGGCGTTCTGTTCAATAATGCTTGTATAGGGAATCACGTAAATAATACGATCTAAATTGTGTTTTATAGCGTGTTCCAGAGCAAATGCAAGACTTGACAAGGTTTTGCCTCCACCAGTCGGCACCGACAGTGAAAAAACTCCTTGCGTTTCGCTAGCCATTTGTACACATTTTGTTCTTATATTTCTTCTGATTTTGTTTACTTTTGTATTGGGAGCATTTTTATCCAATTGTTTAATATAATTGTTAAAATGAGCTAAAAGCTCAGACATCGAACAATAGTTTCCCCGATTGCCTGACTTGTCCTGGTCCATGTAAGACTCTGTATCTAAAAAGTCAGCATCCACCAGAGTTGAAAACAGCATTCTTATCCACAAAGACAAATCCAAACCTTTAGCAAATTTCCAGGGAGGAGATGTTGGCTTTGCTGAACGGACCAGATCAATACAAAATTTATCAATATCCTTAAGCTCTTTTACCTGAGTCTGGCGAAACTTAAGCGAAGACTGTCCAGTTCCTTCCGCACTTGACCAATCCGGCAATCCTGCGTGATGTCCGGCAATACAATAAGCTAAAAATCTACCGGGACCATCAAATAGATCTTCAACCAACTTAGCCCCATGAATAGCATGAGGAATTTTTCCTGGTTTTCCTTCTAAATGAGCTTCTTCATCATACCCACTTTTAATTTCAAGATAATTCTGCCAGGCATTTCTACTTTTCCCAACATCATGGCCTAATCCAGCTGCTCTTCCCCATTCCCCAGAATTGAATTTGTCAGCATAAAGCTCTGCTAGCCGTGCTGTATTTATTAAATGGTCTGACAATCTATGAGGAGGTGCCCACGTGCCATCGTCATTCTTTCGAACATGTGCAATTATATTTTCTTTCATTATTTAAAGACCACCTTTCGGAAATTCCTATTACCTCCTCCATAATATCGACATTTTTTACATACTCATCTGATAAATTATAATAATTATTAATATTTTCTATATAGAACATTATTCTACCTCTTTAATTCTGCAATATTGCCGGCAACAGAATGTCGCTGTTTTTATCATTAGCAAAAACGACAACATCCTGCTTTTTTCCCACTTAAATGAAGATTATGAATAATTTTCGTTTGAATAAATATTTGCTATGGAATGCCCGTAGGTACAGAAGTTTCCGTTTCAATCCACGCACCTGTGAGGGTGCGACTAATCAACCGGGTGTTAAAAGATTCATTATGACTGTTTCAATCCACGCACCTGTGAGGGTGCGACGGTTATTCTCTGGATTGACTTGTCAAAGTATAATGGTTTCAATCCACGCACCTGTGAGGGTGCGACGTAGCTGTGGGATTGATGTATCACAAGAGATGTCTGTTTCAATCCACGCACCTGTGAGGGTGCGACACAACAGAATGCGAATGCATAGGACTTGTAGTAGTTTCAATCCACGCACCTGTGAGGGTGCGACGGTAAAACAGAAGAAGAGTTCATTAAAGACATAGATGTTTCAATCCACGCACCTGTGAGGGTGCGACGATAATTTATTAAAAGATTATCAATTAATTGATTCCACTGCAAAAAACCCAAAAAGCTGCAAAACCAGCAGGATAGATCGCCTTAGATATCGAAGTAATAAGTAGATAATTAAAGTTAACGAACAAAAAAC
>ENA-UOOI01000966-UOOI01000966.1-fermentation-metagenome-genome-assembly--contig:-NODE-966-length-32966-cov-2.696606_pt1 | contig 32966 bp, 31 predicted proteins | sample MGYA00245779_ERZ724027 | MGnify/ENA primary metagenome ERZ724027 (study PRJEB28704, sample SAMN03018318) | fermentation metagenome | biome: anthropogenic terrestrial biome; feature: soil; material...
TTTAGCCATTCCATCCTTACAGTCTCTATGTTGAATTTATTGCTGGGCAGATCATCATAAGGATAATACAGGTATATGGTTCTATCGCCAAACCTTTTGTCACTCATGGAATCAACTCCGACCCTAACCATGTCGCTAGACAACGAACCCCCTGAAATAACATACAAGTTAGCCCTATATCCCTGGTTGGGAGACTCTACTGTATACTGATAATCGCCTTTTCCTTTTAAAAGACATAAAGGCGGGTTGATGAGGAGAAACGAGACAAAAAGCAACATGGCTAATACGATTAAGGCGCATACCAAACAGACCTTTGCCGACCTTTTCATCCTATCACCCTCAAAAGGCCAACTACCAGAATACCCCTTCACCAAAGTCTATATTAACATCACGAATACCATCATTTATCGCTATTTGGTCATTTGGATCATCAAAATAGCTAGACATGAATTCCCAGTGCGAGGTGCCAGACCATACTTGATAAGCGCCAGCGGCAACTCGGAGAACAAAGCTCGAATACCCTGCTACAGTCCCCATATAGCCATAATGATGATTTCCAATATATTCGCCATCTCTTAACTGATATAGAAAGCTATACTTCGTATTCACACCCAACGGTATCTTTAGGTCCCAGTCCCCTCCCGATCTTACTTTGCTCGCAAAATATGCAGCCCTATACCCTTCCGCTAGAGGAAGCGCGTCCTCTCCTAACTTCCAATCTGTCAAGATCCCCAGATAATCCTGATACAACTGTTCTGCCTCCAGCCGATTCTGCACATAAGTAGCGCGCAACCTAAGGTCTGTACCATCAATAACAGGTGTGCTGTCTAAACCAAGAGTCTCTAGTAGGTAATCGCACATTTCTAAAGTCAGGATGTTTTGCCGGATAAAACTGGCTTCCCTGTTTCTAATCGCCATCAGTTTACACAGGAATAACAAATCCTCATCGCTTGCACCTTCTATCGAACTCAGCAGTTCGCGGCACCATAACTCCTCCGCATTTAATGAGAATTCTATATCCATTCCTGGAGTCATTTCTATTTCTGCCAGAATAATGTCCCTAACATCGGAGTATTCGCTATACAGATTTCCAAAATCGCTACTACCCAAGGTTTCTGCGTATCCGATTGTGCCAAACGACATCAACATGATCATTACCATAACCAAACCAACTATTCTTCTCACAAATATCCTCCCCTTCTCAGCAAAATGGTGTAAAGTGCCCATATCCGCTAATATGATAGATTTATCCAAATCCATCATCTATGCCCCACATACGGAAATAGAAAAGCTAGCCCATGCCGCTACCCGTTTTACAGCCCACCACAGCAGGTAGCAGACTATCCAATGGCATCTTTATGACTGAGAAATACTAATTCCTCACGACGCTATATCTAATCCTGTCTTAACTATTCTGCATGGAGCAGCACTTTCCTTCCTAATTCATGCAAAGCGTTAATTTTTCTTTACAACCATTTTGAGCAGCCTTTTGAGCTTTCCATTTTCAGAGCCATAAAATGGCCTAATGATTATTTACCTAAGCGTGCCGCAGTAGAATATACTCTGCTCAATCCAGCCCGCCTCGAAACAGCTGCCATACTACAGAAGACAAGGTATGATACTTGTTTTTTCCTATTGACGAAAGACAAGGGTATTACCACCTGAAAAACTAGGCGGGAATACCCTTGTTTCATGTTAATCTAGTCCCCATAGGCCCACTGCGCGAGAGTTCTCCAGTCTCTGATAGCAGCAAATTGCTGTTTCCGCGACTAACCTGTTCTAAGCCCCGTTGGAAGAGCAGTAATTAACGAAACAGACCAACCAGTTCATTTTTCCAATGTGGAACAGTCTGGCGCCGTGTTATTTCCTCGAAACTATCATAACGCTGGTCAATAAACTATTCGAAAAAGTCCTCTGGCAAAAAGCTTTAAAAACGGCTGACACTACTAGGCGAATAACACCTGAACCTTTTTCAGGCCCTGTTTCTATACTCCGAAACAGCGATGGTTATTATGTCGTGCAGAGATCTGCTGAGGGAGTTTATGTGCGCTTCGCCGATCTGACTGGGGAGGAAACCTCGAGGGCAGAAGTGGTATTGTCCCGGCTCTGGCGGGGTCATCTCAGCAGTACAGCCATGCTCTTAAGGATACCTGGCTGCCGGAATCGAAACAGGGGTTCCGGACGAGGTAACTATGCTATCAAGCACTGGTGAATGTCTGTTCAGCGTTAACCTGCCAGCTCCTGTTTATGCGACATGTGTTACTAGCGATTGGGGCAACGAGTCCTATTGGTGTCTTTCTGGGGTTGGCGAGGCAATAGGCCCCATATCAAAAAACGCCCTGTATAAGGTTGATTCGCAAGGCGCAGAACTACGTTTCGATGGGGTAGCATATCAGGGACCAACAAGCCTCCTGCCAGTTTCAGGCTATGCCCTTATTTGCGGATACGATGATGGGCAGTTGCACCTGGTGGATGCCAGCGGAAGCATACGATCGGTTACGTTTGCGAAGGCCGGTGAATTCCTAAACCCGATGCTTATGTGTGTAAATAACGGCGTTGCCTATATAGCTGTGCGTCGCAACTATGGCCCTGACTACGACACCATATTAGCCGTCGATTTAGGCTTAAAATGACAGCTAGAAACTAAAATGAACACAGAATAGGATATTGGGGCTGTCGCGCACGTATAAGAAAACGTTTTGCGACAGCCCCAATACCCTGTTTCATATTACGCAGTTAGTCTTTTTTCTTGAGCGCGGCCTGGGCTGCGGCTAAGCGAGCGATGGGCACGCGGTAAGGTGAGCAACTGACGTAGTCTAGCCCTATCTCGTGGCAGAACTCGATCGAGTTGGGGTTACCACCATGCTCGCCGCAAATGCCTATGGAGATTTCGGGCTTGGCGCTGCGTCCTCTTTCTACGGCAATGCGCATCAGTTCGCCCACGCCTTCACGGTCGATGACAGCGAAGGGATTCTCGGTGAGAATGCCGGCTTCTAGATACTGAGGCAAGAATTTACCCTCAGCGTCATCACGGCTAAAACCGAATGTGGTCTGTGTCAGGTCGTTAGTACCAAAGGTGAAGAAGCCTGATTCGGCCGCGATTTGGTCTGCTATGAGGCAGGCGCGTGGCAGTTCGATCATGGTGCCCACGTGGTAGTCGAGCGTCACGCCGGTTTCGGCCTGCACCGCATCGGCTATCTGGGTAACTTCTTGTTTGAGCAAGGTCAACTCCTTGATGTTGCCCACTAAAGGTAGCTCTACTTCTGTGGTTACCTGATGGCCTTCCTGCACAAGCCGGGCCATTGCGTTGAAAATTGCCCGCGCTTGCATCTGATAAATCTCGGGGAAGGTAACGCCTAGGCGGCAACCACGGTGCCCCAGCATTGGGTTAAATTCGGAGAGGCTACGCACCTTGGCCAGCAAGGCCTCCTTGGCTGCTAGCTCCTCTTTGTCTCCATCGGTCAGTTTTAGCGTGGTAATATCCACTAGCAACTGCTCTGCCTGCGGCAAGAACTCGTGCAGTGGTGGATCTAGCAGGCGGATGCAGACTGGGTAGCCAGACATGACTTTAAGGATGCCATAGAAGTCGTCCTCTTGCATAACTTGCAGTTGCTCTAGGGCAGCTGCCCGCTCCTCTTTATTCTCGGCCAAAATCATGCGTTGGGCTAGGGGTAGCCGGTCTGTTGCCATGAACATATGCTCAGTGCGGACTAAGCCAATGCCCTTGGCCCCGAATTCTCTCGCCTTAAGGGCATCGGCCGGTGTATCGGCATTGGCGCGCACCCCGAGGCCGGGAACCTCATCGGCCCAAGCGAGTAAGGTGTTGAAATCGGCACTTAACTCGGGCTCTATCATTTTGATCTCGCCAGCCATTACACGGCCGGTTGCGCCATCGATAGAGACGATGTCGCCCTTCTTGAATACACGGCCATCGGCTGTGAATTGTTCGCTAGCATAGTCGATTTTAATTGCTTCGCAACCGCTGACGCAGGGTTTGCCCATACCGCGGGCTACTACGGCGGCGTGACTGGTCATACCACCGCGGGCAGTGAGAACGCCTTCGGCGACTACCATGCCATGAATATCGTCGGGAGTTGTTTCCGTACGAACAAGTAGCACCTTGTGGCCTTGCTGACCAAGGGCCTCGGCCTCATCAGCATCAAATACTATAGCTCCATACGCTGCCCCCGGGGATGCCGGTAGTCCTTTTGCTATGACATCAACAGTAGCTGCTGGGTCTATCCGACGATGTAACAGCTGGTCTAGCTGAGCGGGCTCAACCCTGAGCAGCGCTTCTTCCTTGGTTATGGCTCCTTCCTGCACCATTTCCACCGCGATGCGGATGGCGGCGGCAGTGGTCCGCTTGCCCGATCTAGTCTGTAAGATATAGAGTTTGCCCTTTTCAACGGTAAACTCGATGTCCTGCATATCATGATAGTGTTTTTCTAAAATGCCGCAGATACGTACGAATTCTTCGTAAATCTTAGGCATGTCGTTGGCTAAGCTGGCAATCGGCTCTGGCGTGCGAATACCGGCGACAACATCTTCGCCTTGGGCGTTAATCAGATACTCGCCATAGATTCGCTTCTCACCGGTGGCAGGGTTGCGGGTAAAGGCTACGCCGGTGCCACTGTCGTTACCCATGTTACCAAAGACCATTGTCTGCACGTTAACAGCCGTGCCCAAATGGTCAGGTATGTTGTTGATCTTACGATAGACAATAGCACGCTGGTTGTTCCAAGAACCGAACACTGCGCGCACTGCCATCAGTAGTTGTTCAAAGGGTTCCTGCGGGAACGCCTGCCCAGTTCGCTTAACCACAACCTGCTTGAAGCTAGCAACCAGTTGTCGCAAATCTGCTGCCGGCAGTTCATGGTCAAATTGGACCTGTCTATTATGCTTAAGCTCGGTTAGAATTGCTTCAAACTCATATTGCTCAATGCCCAGCACTACATCGCTATACATCTGAATAAAGCGCCGGTAACAGTCAAAGGCGAATCTTTCATCGCCCGTGGCCTGGGCTAGGCCTTCCACGGTGCGGTCATTGAGACCCAAGTTCAAAATAGTATCCATCATGCCAGGCATGGAAATAGCTGCGCCGGAACGTACAGAAACAAGCAGAGGATTGGCATCGTCACCAAAGACTTTGCCCGTGTCATGTTCTAGCTTCCGCAATTCGTCCTGCAATTGAGCTTCCAATCCCTCTGGGAATTGGCCCTCGCCTGCCAGGTATTCATTACAGGCCTCGGTGGTGATAGTGAGGCCTGGAGGCACTGGGAGACCAATACTGGTCATAATCGCTAAGTTTGCTCCCTTACCTCCTAAAAGCATTTTATCTTTTGTTTCCGTTGCGTCGAACGCATAGACATATGTCTTACTTTGCATGCCTTTCCCTCCTGTAATGGATTTCTAGCACCTTACTAGCGGTCTCTTCAACTGCTCGATTGGTGACATCGATCACGGGACAGCCTAATTTCTTCATGACAGCTTCTGAATACTCCAACTCGGCCAGAATACGCCGTAGGCTAGCGTAATCGGCATTAGCTGCCAGCCCCAAGGTTTTTAATCTTTCAGCGCGAATTTCGTTGAGGAAATTGGGATTGATAGTGAGGCCAACGATACGGCCTGGCGGCAACTCGAATAATTCTTGCGGCAGCTCCACCTCTGGCACTAAAGGCACATTTGCTGCCTTTACGCCTTTGTGAGCTAAATACATGCAGACTGGAGTCTTTGAAGTGCGAGAGACACCAATCAGCACTATCTCTGCCCTCAGAATACCGCGGGGATCCTTCCCATCATCGTACTTGACAGCAAACTCTACTGCCTCCACCTTGCGGAAATACTCTTCATCCAACTTGCGTAACAGCCCAGCTCGCATCTGGGGTGTTTCCTTAGCAACATCTGACATAGTCTGCAGCATCGGCCCCATGATATCAATTGTGGGGACATCATATTCTGCTGCCGCACTAACCATTTCCTGCCTGAGCTCGTCAACCACCAGTGTATAGGCAAAAATACACCGTTCTTTTGAGGCTTCGGCCACAATTTTCCTAATGTACTGCCTGTCATTGACATACGGCATGCGGACAATGTCCATTTCTGTACCGTAAAATTGACTGGCCGCCGCCCTTACCACAAACTCGGCAGTTTCTCCTAAGGCATCGGAAACCACATAAACCTTGATCCGGGAACTCTCAGTGGGAATAAGCGCCCCCTCCTTTAATGGCCCGTAACGCTAAAAGCGTTACGGGTTATTGTGCAGCCTATATTAGTGCCTTTGCCTTAATTGTGCCATACTATATCGCAATCATTATATACTATTTACTTATTGATGTCCTGTTTAGAAACAAAAACTAAATGCTGCTGCTTCCTTGTAGAAGCTGGGGCTTTGGCTGCAAAGGTTAGAGCCCGGGTTGGACAAACATCAACACACTCCAAGCAGCGGACACAAGCGCTGCTGTTTTGCTTTATTTGTGGCTGCAAGGCGGCCTTGCACTGGCGAGCACAAGCGCCGCAGTCAATACAACGCCCGTGATCCAAACGCAGCCGCCAAATACTCAGCCCGTTGAGTAAACCGTAGAAGGCTCCTAGAGGGCAAAGCACTCGGCAAAAGGGCCGCCAATAAAAGACAGCGGCAATTAGCACCAGGACTAGCACCAGTAGCTTCCAGCTAAACAACCAGCCGACTAAGGCAGCTAACTGGGGGTTCATGCTTACTAAAGGAATACCCCCAGCTAACGTGCCCGCAGGGCATACATATTTGCAGAAGTAGGGCTCGGCCAAGCCCGTTATATCGCGCCAGAAAAATGGTAGCACTACAGTAAGCCCTAATACCACAAACTTCATTTTTTCTAGGTAGCGCGGCAGCCGGCGGCGGCCCTGCTTGCCGCGATGCACCAGCTCCTGCACCAGGCCAAAAGGGCAGAGCCAGCCGCAGACAAAACGCCCACCGAGAGAACCAACTGCCAATAAGAACCCTACTAGATACAAAGACAGCGTTCGGCTAAAGCCAGCCGCCATTGACTGAAACGCCCCCACAGGGCAGGCCCCTAAGGCACCGGGGCATGAATAACAGTTGAGAAATGGCACACAGGCTGCCTTCAGCTTACCCTGATAGATCCTGCCCTGTAGCCAGCCTGGCAGATAACTATTGCTAAGAATAGCTGCAGCCCATTGACTGAGTTTACGCTTCTTCATCGCGGACAATCCCTAGCCAATGCCGATGCACTGCAAGCAGATAGTAATGGCCTTCTCCAGCACTTGCAGGGCCTCCTGCCGCAGCAGGCCGAACAGCATTAGCACAACACCTAGCCCAAAGAGCAGTTGGCCAGATTTCTCTCGCAACATACATCCCCCATTTCTCTAGTTTCCCCGGACATGGACAAAAACAGGCTTCTATTCTGCTAGCAAGGTAGTTAGTAACGGCATAACTGTCGCTTCATAGGTGTCGCCACCCCAACCCAGCTGAGCAAAGGCAACTCTGCCCTCTTTATCTATGATCAAGACAAAAGGAACAGCCGTAACACCATATTGCCCACCTATTTTGTAGTCCTGGTCGTGTATCACTATGGCCTCCAGCTGATTACTATCAAAGAAATGCTCTACATCGGAGGTTTTGCCAGAGGCAACTACGTAAAGATCAACACCTTGTTCGCGCAGATCTGCTAATTCTGGCTGCAACTGCAGCATCTCTGATACGCAGGGGCGTCAGCCGGGTGAAAAGAACGAGAGCATACGCACTCGGTCCTGGCTATCAGCGCTAAATGATACCGCCTCGCCACTATATAGATCCTTACCCTCAAAAGGAATCACCGCAGGACGCTCTTCAACTGGCAGCAGGGTGCCTTCTTGTACCTTGAACGGTTGCTGTCCTTGTTTAGGCGCTGCTGGGCTGCAGCCTGCCACCATTACGGCCGCTAACAGCAACAGTAGCATCGGTGCCATCTTTCTGGTTATAGTCAATGAACAACCCTCCCTCGAAATTTAAAAGTTATCTTGCTTATACTTACGATATTACTAGACCCCTTTAGTCACCACAAGTTTAATCAGAATGGCAGCAATAACAGGAATAGGGAGATGCGTGTAGAAGAGATGGATATAGCCGTTATTACATTCGAACTAAGGAGGTTTGACAATTGATACCCTATCGCAATGAACCGTTAACCAACTTTGCGCTGCCTGAGAACAAGGCGGCCATGCAGGCAGCCTTGGACCACGTTAGACAGCAGCTTGGCCGCACCTATCCCCTGATAATTGGCGGAGAAGCTATTGCTACCGAGAAAACCCTGCCTTCGGTGAACCCGTGCAACCACCAACAAGTTGTTGGCATAGTGGCGCAGGGCAACCGTGAACACGCTGATGCAGCCTTAGCTGCCGCGGAGAACGCTTTCACTAGCTGGAGCCGGACACCCATGCAAGTTAGGGCCGACTATCTGTTCAAACTGGCTGCAATCATGCGTCGCCAAAAGGCTGAACTTTCTGCTTGGCTGACCATGGAGGTGGGCAAGAACTGGGTGGAGGCCGATGCAGACGTGGCAGAGGCCATCGACTTCTGCGAGTACTACGGCCGACAAGCTATTGAGTTAAGTCATGGCAGAACACCAATCCCATTACCTGGCGAGCGCAATAGTTTCACCTACATACCTCTGGGAGTAGGTCTGGTAATTTCGCCCTGGAACTTCCCCCTAGCAATCCTCTTGGGCATGACTGCGGCGGCTATTGTTGCTGGTAACACAGTGATTATCAAGCCCGCCAATACGGCCGCTGTAATTGGCGCGAAGGTTTTTGAACTGATCCAGGCAGCCGATCTGCCGGCAGGCGTTGTTAACTATTTGCCGGGCAGTGGCAGTGACGTTGGTGAATATCTGGTCAATCACCCACGTACTCGCTTCGTTAACTTCACGGGTTCCATGGCCGTCGGCCTGCGGATTAACCAACAAGCCGCTATTGCTCAGCCAGGCCAAATTTGGATTAAGCGGGTTATAGCTGAAATGGGCGGTAAAGACTGCATCATCGTTGATGAAACGGCGGATCTCGAGGCTGCGGCGCGGGGTATAGTCCAGTCAGCCTTCGGTTTCCAAGGGCAGAAATGCTCGGCTTGTTCGCGAGCGATTATTGTTGACTCGGTCTATGACCAGGTCCTGGAGCGTGTCGTGGAACTGACTAACCAGCTTGCAGTTGGTCCTGCCGCTGATAACTATGCGGTAGGGGCAGTCATTGATGCAGCTGCTTTTGCGAAGATTACCTCCTACATTAAGGAGTGTGGAGAGGAAGGCCGACTTGTCGCCGGCGGCGAATACGATGATCAACAGGGTTACTTCATCAAGCCCACGGTATATGCTGATGTCAAACCGGATGCTCGCCTGGCACAAGAGGAGATTTTTGGACCGGTGCTAGCTACCATTCGGGCTACTGACTTTGAGCACGCCCTGGCGATCGCTAATGATACGATCTACGGCCTCACTGGCTCCCTCTATAGCCAGAAACGCGAACGCATTGAGCAGGCTAAGCAAGAGTTCCATGTAGGCAATCTATATGTGAACCGCGGCTGCACTGGTGCCCTAGTGGGAGTGCATCCTTTCGGTGGCTTTAACATGAGCGGCACCGACAGTAAGGCCGGTGGCCCTGATTACGTGCAGTTGTTTATGCAAGCCAAGAGTATCAGCGAGCGGTTGTAACAGTTTGATTTTGGATTTTGGGGCAAAGGGGCTGCACGGGCGTGCAGCCCCCTTGTTTGGGCGCAATGCCCCTACAGAACATGGCCGGGAACCCGGGCGAGATAGATGTGCTTTCGCGACATCCCGGGATGTCGCTGCCGCACGCATTAACGTAGCGAATTGCTTACGCAATTCACTCGGTCTCGCCCCTACGGGTGCCCCCAAACCCTTGGGAGAACTGTAGGGGTCGGATCCTATCCGACCCGGGTGCAGCAGCCCTTACCGCTGTCTGCTTAGCCCGAGGTCGAGCATGAGTTGCTCTAAAAGGGCGCTATGGTCATCACGGCAGATCAGGTGATGGTTACCCAGCGGGTGCCTGAGGAAATAGTTGGCATCTTCATCAAGGGCGACGCGCAATTGGGTGCGGCAAAGGTTGGTGCGCTCTAGATTTTCCAAAATCTCGCCACCGGAGACAAAGTAGCGGGCGCAATCGTTGCTCAGCTTGAAGACGGTGCAACGACCGGGTCGAATTTTCCCCCGTACACCAATGCCTAAATCGGACTCGAAGTGAGTATGCAAACTGTATGATTCTGTCATGGCCAGGGGCACAGTGCAGTGGGCGACTAACAGTTGGTTGTTGGCGACGTCTATTTCCGATGGATTAGCCATGAACACCGGCTCATCTGTCAGTGCTTGCATGATCACCATGGAAAGCAGTGCCGGCACGTCACCTTCACATCCAGCTGGGATCCCCGCATCATTCAATAGAGACAAACCGATGCACCCCGTATTCCGATAGGGCCCGAGCAAATCGAAGCAGCGTACTGTCAGTGCGCCCAGCTCGTATCTGTCCACGAGCGACTTAAGTGCCAAGTAAATGCGTATAGCACCTTCGGTGACGCTTGGGTCCATAGTTTTCGCCAAGGAATCAATGAGCTCACCGGGCACCTCAGTAACTTCATCAATGGCCTGCTTTAGCTCGTTAATGTCGATATCAATTAGGGATAGGCCCAGACGCTTATGAGCCAGCTCGGGGTCTACATGGCTAGCGATCAACCAATCGGATGGCTGACCAATAACACCAACGCGCAGACCGGCTAGCTTCTGCCTCGCCCTCTCCAGCCGAGCAATCTCTTTCAGCCTGTGGGCGATGCTAGCAGGAGAACCATGCAGAATTTCAGCCCGTTTGCCTTGTTGCTGCAAGAAAGTAAGAATCTCTAGCGACGCAGCCAGCGAGTTGTTCTGGCCGGTTGTCAGTAGCAAGTAAGGCTCGCGCAACTCTTGATAAAGCTGTTTGAAAATTCCTTCTGTACCACCCGATTGGATGAAAATGAGGGGAAGGGCAGATTGCGGCAACTGCTCCAACTTAGTCCCCTGAAGTGGCTGATCCAAGAGTTTTCCCAGCTCCTGCAAGAAACTGGCGGTCTCGGCATCATGGCTGCGATTTGCGTGCAGATCGGCAATGACCTCATAAAGGGCAAATTTCATCGTCATTCACTCCATTCCGTAATACCCATAACAGTTCTTCTAGCTTCATCCTCCAGATACCTGCCCCGATTAATTAGTTCCAAAAGTAGCTGCTCGCGCTAGGTCGCGAGAACGTTCTGTAGCACGCAAAATGGCATCCTGAACTGCCTCAGTGAAATGATGCTCCGTCAGCGCTTGTAGGCCCGCTATGGTGGTACCTCCAGGGCTACTCACTTGCTGCCTTAGTTCAGCTGGGGTATGGTCGCTTACCTGCAACATGCGCGCAGCTCCAAGTAGCGTTTGTTCCGTTAAAGCACGGGCAGTGCTACCATCAAGGCCGGCGGCCATACCACCTGCTAACATGGCCTCGGCTAACAGATAGACATAGGCCGGGCCACTACCAGACAGCCCCGTGACCGCATCCATCATCGGCTCAGCCACTTGTTGCACAATGCCCATAGCCGCAAAAAGGGTTTCAGCTAGGGCCAGATGCTCTGGTTTTGCATGTTGGCCCGCGCAGATAGCGGTTGCTGCCAGGCCAACGGATGCCGCTGTATTAGGCATGGCACGCACTACAGGTGTCTGCTCCGGCAGATACTGTCCGATTTGTTGCGTGGGCATGCCCGCTAGTAACGAAATTACCAATTGATCCTCATGCAAATACGCTCGGTAAGTGGCCAATGCGGAGGCCAGATCCTTAGGCTTGAAAGCTAATATAACAATAGTCGCCTGCGCTAGGCGCTCTGCTGTAGCTTGACATTCTGTAGCAATACCGTATTTCTCGGCTATCTCTAAGCAGCGCCCTGGCCTGATATCTGTAGCCGTGATCTGCTCGCGAGGCAAGACTTGCTGCTCTAGCAGACCTTTGATCATGGCTTCGGCCATAGCACCGGCACCAAGGAAATAAACTAGATTGTCACTGCTCATGCTGCTATTCCTCCTTTTCCGGGCAAGACTACCTGGTCTGCCCAGCGCCGCTAATAAGATATTTATACGTCGTTAACCCCAATACTCCAGTCGGCCCCCGGGCATGCAGTTTCTGCGTGCTAATGCCAATCTCCGCCCCTAAGCCCAGGGCATACCCATCACTGAAACGAGTAGAGGCATTATGATAGAGACAAGCTGCATCTACGCTGGCAAAAAAACGGCTAACACTGTTCTCATCCGTGGAAACGATTGCCTCCGAGTGGCGAGTGCCATATTGATTAATGTGCCGAATGGCCTCATCCACACTAGCCACTTGCTTGATTGCTACTGTCAAACCCAGATACTCGTGCGCCCAATCATCATCAACGGCCAAAACACTTGCAGGAGCTTGCTGCTGTAACTGGGGGCAGAGTCTAAGTTCAACACCGGCTGCCTGTAGCTCAGTGGCTAGGCGAAGGAAATGCTGCTTTGCCCACGCCTGATGCAGCAGAATAGTCTCCACCGCATTGCAGACCCCCGGACGGCTACACTTGCTATTCAAAGCTAGTGCCACTGCCATGTCTACTGGCGCTGAAGCATCAATATATAAATGGCAATTACCGACCCCGGTTTCCAGAACGGGCACAGTAGCCGACTCGAGCACAGTGCGAATCAGATCCGCGCCGCCCCGGGGTACAATCATGTCAATTAAGCCTCGCGCTTGAGCCATCTCCAAGACAGATTGCCGACTAGTAGCTGGCACTATTTGCACTAAGTCACTAGGTAAGCCCAGGGCGTTGAGCGTTTCCGCAATGATGCTGACTAGATAGGCATTAGTTTGAGCCGCCATGCGACTGCCGCGTAGCAGAACAGCATTACCGCTCTTCAAACAGAGTGCTGCCGCGTCAACGGTGACATTAGGGCGGGCTTCGTAGATAATCCCAACCACACCTAGGGGCACGCGCACTTGGCGCACCCACAGCCCATTAGGTTGCTGCCAGCTAGCAATTGTTTCGCCTAGAATGTCTTGAGCCTCCGCTATCTGCCGCACACCCTCAATCATGCTAGCGATGCGTTCGGCGTCGAGAGTCAATCTATCCAGCAACGCATCGGCTAAGCCAAGCTGCGCCTGCTCTGCAACCTCAACAGCATTAACGGAGATAATGTCTGCCTGCCTCTTGCTTAGTGCAGCTGCTAAATCAAGCAATATCTGCCGCCTTGCTTCTGCTGTACTCGCCTGCAAATAGGGAGCGGCTGCCTGGGCTCGCTGGGCTTGCTCCTTCACTGTTAGGTTCATATCTATCCCCTCTCAATTAGCTGGCCTGGGCTGCACCCCAAAATCGGGGTTAGAGAAAAACAGCTCAATCTGCTCGGTCGTACCAAAATAGGTACCATTGCCTCGGCCAGAGAATATGGCCAGAAACTCGCTCGTAGTTTGGGCCTTGCCAATAAAGCAGGCCCCTCCCCTACGTAACACCTTAGCTACAGCCTGCAATTTACTGGACATACCGCCGGTGCCTAGCGCACTACTGCCGCTGGCCATTGCCAAGAGCTGGTCATCCCAGGCAGTAACCCGCTTAATACGTCGGGCGGTAACACACTGGTTGGGGTTCTGATCATACAGACCGTCTGTATCGGTAATGATCACCAATACGGGGGCAGCGATAGCCTCTGCTACTAAGGCAGAAAGCTGGTCATTATCACCGAAAGTGAGCTCTTCCACGGCGACAGTGTCATTCTCATTGACGATTGGGATAATCGGCTGTCGCAACAGGTAATTGAGCATGTTCACAGCGTTTTGCGCCCTCTCCCCGTCCTTTAAGTCAGCCGCGGTCAGTAATAATTGCGCTACACTCAGCCCATAGGGTGCCAAGAACTGATGATAGGCCTGTATCAACTGGCTTTGCCCTACGGCGGCGGCAGCCTGTCTTTCTATCAGGGCCCTTGGCCTCTCGGCAAAGCCAGCCAGCCGATAGCCAGCGGCTACCGCTCCTGAAGTGACAAGAACTACTTGCTGACCATCAAGCCGTAGCTGGGCGAGGCCCGAAACATACGGCAGCATCCTCTCGGTTGCCAAGGAGCCATCGGTGTGGGTCAGCGAGCTACTACCGATTTTCACTACGTATCTCATCCACATACACCTTTCTCTTTTTTGGAGCAGCCATCCAGCGTATTGCCTTCAGCCACTGCCAAATGCAAAAAAGCCCTTTCGCCCCTACTCATGAAGGGCGAAAGAGCTTTGCTTCCGCGGTACCACCTTAATTGGGCATGTTCATGCCCCACTCTAACCCGTTAACGGAGGCCAACCGACCTAAGTTTGGTGCCTAGGTTGCTCTTAGGGTAGGTTCAACTGCACATGGGGAGGCACTTTACAGCCTATGAGTGCCTCTCTCTGGCTCCCAGAGGTACTAGTCTACTAGTCCTAGTCTTAGCATTTAACAGGCGTGCCGAACGGCACCCTTGCTTATAATGTATAAATATACACCAAAGTAGCTATCTAGGCAAGGCCTCCGACCGACAACCTGCAGGTAATCTGTTCTATACTCCAATTAACCCCACCAGACTAGAAAGGTCCAAATTAGCACCACTAACTACGCACGCAACCGTTTCAATCTCTGCTGGTAACTGCGCAGCCAGCAGACCAGCAACCGAAACTGCTCCTGCTGTTTCTACAATTAGCTTCGTTTCCCGCAACAGCAGTTTCTGAGCAGCTAAGATATCTATATCTGTAACCTGCCACATCCTAGGGGTAAACTGGCTAATTATCTCTAGATTGAGATTCCCAGGTGTACGCACAGCTACCCCATCAGCTATGGTATCCATGGTAACCAAAGAAGTCGCTTGACCAGCAGCTAAAGATGCCTGCATGCTAGCAGCACCAACCGGCTCTACCCCTACTATTTCCGCAGTCGCCTGAGCTTGCTCTTTAGCCACTAGGAGACCAGCGAGCAATCCACCACCACCTACTGGTGCCACCACCATGTCTACTTGTGGTAACTCGCCCAGAATCTCATTAAGTATAGTACCCTGTCCTTCAATGATAGCCCGATGGTTAAAACTAGGCACATAGATATAGCCATGCCGCTCTGCTAGTTGCTGTGCATGTTGTTGGGCCTCATCATAGTCAGCCCCATGCAATACCAAGGTAGCACCATACGCTTTAGCCTGCTCCTGCTTTGTCACTGGAGCTGACACAGGCATGACCACAGTGCACTTAACGCCTTTCAACTTACTACCTAAAGACATGCCTAAGCCGTGATTGCCGCTCGAGGCAGTTATCACGCCCCGCTTGGCCTCTTCTTCATCTAAAGCAAGCATGTAGTTCATTGCACCACGGAACTTAAAGGCACCCGTTCGCTGCAAACTTTCTAGCTTAAGATATACCTTTTTTCCGGTCCGCTCACTTAATGCTTCAATTTCCACAAGTGGAGTTTTGATGATCCAAGGGTCTATCCGCTTAGCGCATTGCCTGATATCAAAGCTAGTCATTACGAAATCGCCTCACATTTTAATGCTGGTTGTCTATTGGGTGCACGATACTCAAGACTTCTGGTATATACGACTCCCCACACTTACCATTTCGCATTGCCCATTGTAAGCATGAAACTGTAACACTAGCCCGGGTGGCAGTACCTCGCCTGATCCTGAAGATATAAATACATTGCCACCACAGAAGACTATCGGTTCGCTGCCCTTTTCTCCCTGGCAAATCAGTTTACCGCTATCATTGGTGCTGATGATGATCTGTTCCTGCCTACTTTCTCTGGAACTATAGACTCCGGTATAGATCAAAGGCTCTTCGAGTTTATCAGCCCAAACCTCTTCAGCCCACATGTGGCTTTGTTCCAAAGGCAAACCGAGCCGCATGTTGAAAGCAGCGTTTGTCAGCGGCGAGCAATCGATTCCACTAAGGTTTGTCAACAGTGTAACTGCATATGCGCCATCTCTGATGAAACCGCCCCTAGAAGAAACTCCAGTTAACCCGCCAGAGTGTTCGCAAATGGCAACGTCCTCAAATAAGCGTTTACTCAGGCCATAGCAGTAGGTACCTTTCTTGGTTTCCGCAAAGCTGCGGCCAATAACACGCTCGATACAGCTTTCAGGGAACACGCGGCTGCCCTCATGAATGCCTCTACCAGCCAACGCCATATAATACTTGTTCATATCCAAGGCTGTTGACTTGATCCAACCGCAGCCTCTATAAGGAGGGGCGTTATCCCAGTTATCTGAACAACGTAGAACTCCGTCTCCATCTTTTATGAAAAGACTAGTAATATTCCCTTTGGCCATCACCGTGTTCAGGGCAAAGCTGCTGCGATCCATGCCGAGAGGCTGAAAAATGCGTCGGTCTACATAGCTTTCCAAGGTTTCTCCAGCTGCTTTGTCAATTATGCTAGAGAGCAGGGCGTAACCATCGTTAAGATAACTCATATATTTTCCAGGAGGCCCAAGGACCCTAAGCTCGCCATCTTGAGCAATGAAATCAATGATATCGTTTACATGCTCTACCCTAGTCTTCGATTCAGCCCTATATTGCTCCAAAATCTGCTTGTTCCACGGCTCAGATGCAGTGTTCCAAGCTAGTGACCAAGATAAGGTCGGCAAAGGCGGAATCCCTGTTGTGTGATTCGCCAAGTGGTGTACCTGAACGGTTTCCTGAGGAGTCCCTGGAATACGGAAGCTGGGGAGATACTTGGTCACGGGGTCATCAAAACTAAGCTTCCCCTCATGTTCTAGTAATGCTGCTGCCATGCAGGTAATCGACTTACTCATGGAGGCTACGACGAAAACTGTTTCAGGCGTTACCGGTTTGCGCCCATCAGCATCGCGGTGACCAAATCCCCTACTATATAGAACTCCTGTATCATCGCTAACGCAAATTGCTGCGCCTGGTACAGCGTGCTTCTGAAGAATCTCAGTCAAGAATGATTCTAACTTATCCCAGTCGTATCTCATTACGGTTCCTCCAATTTCTGTGCCATCCAATGGCCTACAATCCGATACCTAGCAGTTTGACGCGTTACAAAAGCTAGGTTATAACACCCATTTTAGAGTTCGCAGTACCTCATAATAGCAAGCGCTTTCAAAGGTTACAATGTTAGAGGTTTCTCTTTTTACTCCGGGAAAATATGACACCTTTTCAGCGTAAGTATGCTCTTTGAAGCAGATTTCTACGGCAAAATGATCGGGTAGCTTGATCTTGGCTGCGTCGAGATCCTGACGCATAGCGTTTTGGGCGGCTAAGCGGATATTCTTGACCACTAAGTCGGGGGAATAATTCTTAGTGAGGCTTCCTAGGCCGCTCTTAGTGGGTACAGTCAACAGACTAGGGTGCAATTCACTTTCATCCCTACACAGCATTTCGTCGCCGGAAAGCAAGACCGTAGGTACGCCTTCAAGCGCACAAGCCCAACTATACATCATGAATTCGGAAGCATAACGGCCGTTAATCTTGACCCATACTGGTCGTCCCGTCAAAGTATGGGAGAGAGGGTTTCCCGCCCTGCCTGCTGCGGAATGGTAGCCAATGAACATAGCACAATCAAAGCTACTGTCGACTCCCTCTACCATAAGATAAGGGTGACCAGACCAGTTACGTAGCAGGACCACGTTTTCTGGCATGAGCGCTACATCAATATTCTGACCTGACCCATGAGCATCTTTGATGTAAACCTCGTTGGCACCACCAGTAAATGCCCCTTCGCAGGCAGCAAGTACTTCCCGTGTCATTTGCTTAGCGTGTGGAGCAGCCAAAGGATCTTGGGTATGCGTCTCCCTCCAATCAGTCGTAGTGGCGATGCCTTCGATATCCGCGCTTATAAATACTTTCATCAATACCATCCTCTCACTGCAATCTTTTATCCACATTCTAGCTACAAGCTTCTAGTTGCTTCGCAACCATCGTTTCATCACCCGCAACGCTAAAGCGTAACTAGCAATTGGCCCAAATAGATAATCCGTTAACGGCTGTATAGATGGGCATCTGGCCTATTTGGAGGAGCATAGAACGTTCATGATAGCAGACGCCAAGGCATCTACAGAACCATTGTTATTGGCCAACACGATAACACCAGCACCTGCTTGAGGGCAGATGATGTTGCTTGAGCAATAGCCACCCACTAAGCCGTTATGGTCGTAGATCTTGCCGTATGGCCTAACTCCTGCATGCCATCCAAGACCAATAGTTCGCTGCCCAGAGAGATGAGATTGCTGAGCTAAGGCCATGGCCTCTGCTAGCCGCAAATCAACTGTGAAACCACCCACATTAGCTGCCAAGTAGCGAATCATATCTCTAGCGGTACTCTTGATTCCACCAGCCGCCTGCATGGCATCAAAATCCCACTCCTTGGCCGATGTGCCACTGGCCAAGTGGGGTTTTGCTTTTCGGGCTTGTAGAGCTTCGTCAGGGAAAACAGTCGTTGAGGACATACCCAACTTGTCGCAAATTAGCTCCCTCAGCATTGTGTCGTAGGGCTTGCCGTACGCGTCCGACAAACACTCACCTAAGACACCCATGCCCAGATTGGAGTACTCATACACCGTACCGGGTGTTCTACGCAATATGTGGGCCCTCATGAAGTTGTTCATATCCTGTCTACTGAAATCAGAAAACGGGTTAAGGGGGTTGGTAGTTGCAGGGTCTCGCGGTAAGCCGGAAGTATGGGTGGCTAAATGCTTCAATGTCATCTTCACGCCGTCCAACTCCCCTGATTTACTCTCATCAAAGAAGCTATTTACTGTGGTATCTAGTGAAACTAGACCCTGTAGCGACAGATCAGCTAACAACGTGCCAGTAAACGTCTTTGTCAACGATGCAATTTCGAAAAGCGTATTCTCGTTAATGGGCTTCCCTTTTTTTTCGGTGCTTCCATAATTGAAATAGGCTACACCTCCGTCTTTTACCACCGCAACTGCCATGCCCGTGAAACCCTTGGCATCGAAGTAAGCCGCACATTCCTTGCCAATCTTATCAAGAAGCTCGCCATCCTTAATTGGGGGTAGCTCACCAGCCCTTGCATTCACTGCCGACCGCAAGGCAGGCAATGCAAGAACCCCAACAAGAACTACCATTGCAATGCATAGCCAATAATTCTTACGGGTTAGCTGCATCTACTAATCGCACCTCCTAGCTTCCTCGCATACTTAGGCAGTGGGATGTTGAACTAACTCTATACCATAAGGCAGGATACCCAGTGGCCCGGTTCAATCTCCCGTAGTTGCGGCTCCATTATGGAACACTGGCCCACGCAAACTGGACACCGGGTATGAAATGTACAGCCTGCTGGCGGATTAATGGGACTAGGCATGTCACCTTCTAGACGTACCCTCTCCCCTTTTTCACCACTAATCTTCGGAACAGAAGATAGCAGCGCCCTCGTGTATGGGTGTAACGGGTTGCGGTAAATGTCTTTCTTGCCGCCAAGCTCTACAATCTTGCCCAAGTACATTACAGCTACCCTATCCGAAATATGGTGCACAACCGCTAAGTCGTGGGAGATGAAAACGAGCGATAACTCGTATCTCTCTTGGATGCGACGCAAAAGGTTAACTATCTGCGACTGGATGGATACGTCAAGAGCCGAAACTGGCTCGTCGCAGACAATTAGCTTAGGGCTTAGGGACAGCGCCCGAGCAATACCGATCCGCTGGCGCTGGCCGCCAGAGAACTCATGTGGGTAGCGGTTAAGATAAGCCCGCTCCAGTCCACACTCGTCCATAAGTTCCAAGACACGCAACAAGACTTCTTTCTCCGACTGAAAAACCTGCTGCGTCCTAATGGGCTCGGCAATAATATCGCCCACAGTCATGCGTGGATCTAGCGAAGCGTACGGATCTTGAAAAATGATCTGGATATCCCGCCTAATGCTGCGCATCTGTTTATGGCTATAATCCGTGATATCGTTGCCTTCAAAGATAATTCGGCCAGTTGTTGGTTCAAGTAGCTTCATTATGGTTAAGCCCAAAGTGGATTTCCCGCACCCCGATTCGCCAACAATACCTAAGGTCTCACCCGCATTGACTGACAGGCTGACACCATTAACTGCCTTTACCGTTCTTCGTTTTTCAAAGTATGATTTCCTAGGCACAGGGAAATAGGTCTTCAGGTCCCTAATTTCCAACAGTGGGCCATTTGCTCTAGAGCTCATTGAAGTTCACCTCCGGATCATACCTGTGGCAGCGCACTTTACCATTGCCAACATCATGAAGTTCTGAGGGCTTTTCAAAGCAATAGAGCTTAGCGTAGTCACAACGCGGCGCAAATAGGCAACCGGCATGTATCTTCATTAAGTTGGGCACCATACCGCGGATCTGATAAAGCTCCTGATCTTCGTTTTCATCGGAAATCTGAGGGACCGAGTTCAGCAGCGCCTCAGCATAAGGGTGCATTGGCTGGGAAAAGACAACCTGGGTAATGTTCTGCTCAACAACTTGACCGGCATACATAATGCACACCTTGTCGGCGATCTCCGCAACCACGCCCAGGTTATGAGTAATCATGATTATTGACATGCCTAACTTGCTTCTTAATTCTACGAGCAGATCGAGTATCTGGGCCTGCACTGTTACGTCAAGAGCGGTCGTAGGCTCGTCACAAATAAGCAAGTCTGGATTGCAGGCCAAAGCCATGGCAATGACAACCTGCTGTCGCATGCCACCCGAAAGCTGGTGTGGGTACTCGTGGAAGCGCTGCTCTGGTAAAGGAATACGCAACAAATCAAGCAGTTCGATCGCGCGCGCCTTAGCCTGAGACCGGTTGAGATGCTTTTGGTGGTATTTTAAAGTCTCCACAATCTGCCACCCAACTGTAAAAACCGGGTTAAGTGCAGTCATGGGCTCCTGAAAGATCATGGTGATGCGAGACCCCCTTATGGCCCTCATCTGCTTTTGAGTCTTGGCCAGCAGGTTTTCTCCATCAAACATGATGGTCCCTCCAACGATCTTGCCAGGAACAGGCACCAACCTCATTATTGAGGCTGCCGTTAGGCTCTTACCACAGCCTGACTCACCCACTAAAGCCAGCGTCTCACCTTTATGTACTTCGAAAGAGATGCCGTCAATTGCCTTCAGAATCCCATCCTCAAGGTAGAAATGGGTCTGCAGATTCTCAACTGAGAGCAATTTTTCTTCCTTCAATTGTTTCACCGCCCTATTTGTTTTTCAGCCGTGGATCGAGGGCGTCGCGTAGTGCATCACCGCAAGTGTTAAAGGCCAGCACGGTAAGCATCAGCATCAGGCCTGAAAAGATACTATAGGTGGGAGCAGAACGCATGTGTACCCGAGATTCAGCCAGCATTTTGCCCCAGCTCGGGTTGGGCGGCTGTACCCCCATACCAATATAGCTAAAGAAAGTTTCGGTCATTATGCAGCCGGGGATATCCATGGTCAGAATAACAATAATTGTGGACATGCAGTTAGGAATTAGATGCCTAAAAATAATACTCCATTCGCTAGCACCCGCAGCCCGAGCGGCTAGGACATAATCGCTTTGCTTTAGGCGCATTATTTGTCCCCGGATCAGGCGCGCTACGTTGGTCCAACCAAGGAGGCCAATAGCGATGAAGATGTTGATGATGCCTTGTCCCAAAACCATCATTATGGCCAGAGCAAACAACAGGAAAGGGAAGGAGCTTAGGATCTCCATCAGGCGGGAAATAATCTTATCCACCCACCCGCCGTAGAAACCAGCGATGGAGCCCATAATTACGCCTATGGTTAGGGCTATCAACTCAGCTACTACGCCTATGAACAAGGATATCCGTGTGCCCGCCACAACCCTGGAAAAGATGTCACGGCCCAACTCGTCGGTGCCAAACCAGTGTGTAGCAGAGGGTCCCTGCAGCATAATGGAAATATCATTATAGTTCGGATCATGTGGCACTAACCAGGGCCCTACAATAGCCAGCAGAATAATGAACCCAATGAAGCCCAGGGAGATAAGGGCCTGGGGGGATTTTTTCAAACGCTTCCATGCGTCTTTGTAAAGCCCGCTGTCGCTGAGGACATCGGCAACCCCGACCTCCTCGTAGAGCCTTTTGTTGCTTTTGAAGAATCTCATGTACGTTCACCGCCTGCAAGCCTAACTCTGGGGTCAAGTAACCCGTAGACTAAATCAACAGCAAGGTTAATAATGACAAAGACGACTGCAGTATAAACTACATTGCCCTGGATCAGCGGCATATCCCGGGAGTTAATAGCATCGATGGCCAGTTTACCAAGACCATGCATGGAGAAAATGGTCTCAATAATCATGGCACCGCCTAACACAGAACGAAGCTGGATACCGATCAGGGTTACGATAGGTATGGCTGCATTCTTGAGCACATGCTGCATCACTACAAAGAACTCTGGAACGCCTTTAGAGCGAGCTGTGTTTACATAATCCTGACCTAGGGAATCGATAATATTGTTTCGAATCAGCCTAGAGGCCCCGCCCGCGTAACCAATGGCTAGAACAAGCACAGGTAGTACGTAGTGTTGTATAGTTGAGTTACCTGATATCGGCAACCACCCCAACCGAACACCCAAAATGAGCTGCAGCACCATTGCAATCCATAAGCCCGGCAGGGACATAAACAGCATGGCAAAAAACATGATGACTTTGTCGATAAGCGTACCTCGAAAGACGGCAGCCAGAATCCCCATTGAGATACTCAAAATTAACGAGACGCCAAGCGTCAGGAGTCCTAGCTTAGCGGTAGAAGAGAAGGCCTTGGTCAATAGCTCGGTAACTGGACGGTTCTTGAAATAAGATTTGCCTAGATCCCCCCTGACCGCCTTAGCCAAAAAGTCTACATACTGCGTAGTCAAGGGGCGGTCCAGCCCAAGCTCATGACGGACACGATCTATGGTCTGCTGGTCAGCCCGTTTGTCTAGCATGATGACTACCGGGTCACCGGGGACCACATTAAGCAAGATAAAGGTGATCAGCGTCACGCCGAGCAACACGATAAGCGATTGTAAAATCCGTTCAAGCGCATATTTGATCATAGTACACATTCGCCTCCCAGCAGATGTTCTTCACCCAAAAGGAAGGCATTGCGCAAGCAAGCAAATGCCTGTTTGCGCAATGCTTCGCTGTTGCTGGAGCTTGGCCAGTCTGGCTTATACTAATTAGTCAATGATGACAAACATTAGCCCATCCCTGTTGCCATCAACCCAGTTATGAACACGGTCTTGGAGCAGAAAGACGGAAGGGATGTTAAAGCCAGGCACGCCAATGAAAGCCTCTTGGCTTAGGTAACGTTCTAATTCAGCATAAGCCTCCTGCTGCTGGTCTGGATCAGTGATAGCGCGGGCCGCCATGACCTTTTTGTCAAACTCAGGGTTGCGATGGCCCGTGGAGAGGAAGTCAGCTGATGCACTGTGAAAGAAGCCGTACATGAAGGTGTCAGCATTAGGGAAGCTTGGTCCCCAATCACACAAGAAGGACTGGACATTGCCGGTGGTCCGCTTGTCAAACCACACACCGCTTTCCACTTGATCGATCTTAGCTGTCATATTACATTCTGCGAAATCCTGCTGCATGATCTGATAGACCTGATAGAAAATGCCTGTGCCTACGCAAGTCATCTCAAACTCAATGCCATTTGGATAACCAGCCTCAGCAAGCAATGCCTTAGCTTTCTCAGGGTTATACTCAAAAGCTGGTAGGCTGGGATCGTAACCCGGGACACCCTCGGGCAGAATGGTATTTACCGCCGGCCACAGGTTTTTGAAATAGCTCTCAGCTATTTTCTTGTTATCAAAGGCATAGGCCACTGCCTCTCTGACCTTGGGATTGTCGAATGGCTTCTTACCGTTGTTCATGACAAAGAAAACTTGGGAGAGGGAGTTCTGCACCTTGACACAATCTGCGAAATTAGGATTGTCCAAGTACTCTTGAGCCATGGTCAGACCAAGACCAGTGTAGTCGATGTTGCCTGCCTCAAACTCTAAGTATCTAGTGTTCTCGTCCATGTTATAGAATTCAAAGGCATCCACGTTAGGCTTCAGAGTCCGACCGTTATAGACGTTATGGTTATAACTTGGGTTAGCTTTCATAACGATTTTGGTCTCGGGATCAAAAGACTCCAAAATGTAGGGGCCCGTACCGATTAGGATATCAATGCCCCAGCGGTCGCCAGCCGCCTCGTAGGCATGTTTAGGCACGATACCTAAATATGTGTTTGCTAAGGCATTAGCAAAGCTAGCATAGGGGCTTGCCAAAGTGATTTCGAACTTGTAGTCATCAATCACCTTGAAACCTGCTAAAGTTTCGGCTTCGCCGTTCATCATTTCCTCGGCGCCAAGAATGAAGTCTATCATCCAAGTATTGAGACATTTGGTGGCTGGATCGAAGAAACGGTTGAAAGTGAATTCGACGTCTTTGCTAGTCAACTCTACACCATCGCTGAACTTAATACCCTGCTTAAGCTCAAAGCTGTAGGTTAGGCCATCATCGCTGACAGTCGGAATATCCTTGACTAGCAGCGGGTACATTTCATACGTAAAGGGGCGCTGTCCCATAAGGGGTTCGCAGATGAAGCTATAAGGGGTAGCAACGCGAGGATAAGTAGATTTCATCGCGTCAATGTGACCGTCGGTGCCGTAGTCTCCGCCCAGCCTCATGATCTTGTCACCGGTGGAAGGGCCGGGGGCAGGAGTTTTCGGGCTACAGCCAGTAAGGACTGCCAAGAGCATAATCACCACTAAGAACCATGCTGAAAGTCTTTTCATATACTTCCTCCTCTAATGTTCAGCATCCAATGGCAATAGAGCGACGTTATTGCTGGGGTTCATGCCCAGCCACACAAAAGTAAGATCTCTGTATTTCCCCCCCTAACAAACAGTTATCTGTAGGTTAATCATAATACTGCGATTACCTCGTAAGCCATCCGAGGATTCTAACTAGAATTGTAAAGACGAAAAGAGCCCCCAACCTTTCAGCAGGAGGCCCTCTATGCTATTCCGTGCTAATTTGACGCTCTTACTGCCACTATGGTATAAAATATCTGACAAAGCTGGGGAAGGGGGGTTCTAATTGACACACAATTATTCACGCACCGAACTTATTTTCAACGCGATAGAGAACCTCTTACTAGAGGAAGGCAGGGAGAGCTTAACCTACGCCAAGATATCTGAACGGTGCTATCTACACACCAATACCATTACCTACTATTTCAACGGCAAAGAAGACATGATGATACAGTTCTTTCAGTATATCGTGGACCGTGATAACGCTAACATGCCTGAATTTTTTACCCGTGTACCAGCCGGATTAACACCAGTAGAGGCTTTCAATGAGTTAATCGATTACATAGTAGAAGGTGGACACTTGGTGTCCAAAACACGTCGGCTGCTCAACCTTTACCTTCTGCCTTACGTCGACATTAGTGATGCTGTAAAAAAACTACTGTCCAGTGTTCATAATGCTTCTAGTGCGTCCGAGTATGCGGCCATACAGATGTACAATGCCTTAGGCATCATAGAGGAGAGTAGAATAAGGGAGTCTTTTGCAGACCTGACTCTAGCATCCTCTGGGTATTCGCTAATTCAGCTTTTCGGAGTGAAGTGCATTGATCATCGGCTGGCTCTGCATCATACAAAAGAGCGCCTAAGGAGGAGCTTCTTGAAGGATGAATACTACCGCGAGAGAGAGTATAGAGAGTGACTCACTACGACCAAAAGGGGGCGCGTCGCAGAACGTTATCCAGAACGTATGCTACGCGCCCTTCGCTTGCAAACTGTCAACACGGATCGTGAGTTAGATCTGCAGGCTGCCAACTAACTCCTGAACTGAGGCCATCCCCTGTTCCTGCAAGTAGCTGGAGATGCCCTCGATGACTTGCCAGGCAGTTTCCGGCTCCACAAAATTGGCGGCACCAATCTGCACCGCGCTGGCTCCACAAATGAGGAACTCCAAGGCGTCACTGGCGGTCATAATGCCTCCGAGGCCAATAACTGGCACTTTGACAGCCTGAGCTACTTGCCAGACCATGCGTAAAGCAACTGGTTTGATAGCCGGACCAGAGAGCCCGCCCACTATGTTCCCCAGGATTGGCCGCCTGGTACGCGGGTCAACTGCCATACCCAGCAGAGTATTGATTAGAGAAATGGCATCAGCTCCAGCGGCTTCAGCCACTTGGGCGATACGGGCGATGTCAGCCACATTAGGCGAAAGCTTGACGATTAAGGGGAGGCGCGTGCTCTGCCGTACCCGGGTCACTACTTCATGCACTGCGGCCTCACTGGTACCAAAAGCCATGCCGCCTGCCGCCACATTGGGGCAGGAGATATTGAGTTCCAGCGCAGCTACGCCTGGTTGCTGTAGGCGCTCTGCCAACTCGCAATACTCATCCACAGTGTTGCCAGATACATTCACAATAGTGGTTACGCCCAGGTCGCGCAGTTGCGGTAGGTAATTTGCCAGGAAATACTCCACTCCCGGGTTCTCCAGCCCGATGGAGTTAAGCATGCCGGCAGCCGTTTCCACTATCCGCTGGGGCTGGTTACCAGCCCTAGGCTTAAGGGTAGTGCCCTTGACCACTACGCCACCTAAGGCGCTGATATCGCCAAAGGAGCGGTACTCTAGTCCATAACCAAATGTGCCCGAGGCTGTCAAAACAGGATTTTGCAGCTGCAGACCGCCAATATTGACACTAAGGTCGACTGGCATTATAGCACCACCTCGCTCTCTTTAAAAACGGGCCCATCGGTGCAGACATGCACGTAGCCCCCGCCGGGCGCTGCCACGGCGCATCCCAAACAAACCCCCAGGCCACAAGCCATGTAAGCCTCCAACGAAAGCTGGGCTGAGAACTGTCTCTGTCCCGCCAGCCTTTGCAATGCCTTAAGCATGGGGTTCGGCCCACAGGCAAATACTTCGCCGGCTGCTCCCGACTGCAGAAAGCCTGCCAGTAGGTCTACAACATTCCCCGCGATTCCATAACTGCCGTCGTCGGTGCAGCAGGCCACAGCGACACCCAGCCGTTCGAATGCATCAATGCCTACTAAATCAGTGGCGGTGCGGGCACCGTAGAGCAAACGCACGTTAATCCCATTGGCTACTAAATCGCGAGCCAACAGGAGCAAAGGGGCCACACCAATACCGCCAGCCACAAGTATCGCGAAACCATTGGCAGACGGTTGCGGCAAAGCAAAGCCGCGCCCCAGTGGGCCGACGATGCTGAGCTCTGTCTTAGCTTGACGCTGACTAAGCAGCTGGGTGGAGGTGCCTACCGTTTGGTAGAGCAAGTCGATAGTGCCTTGGCCTGGATCGCAATCATGCACGCTTAGCGGAGTGCGTAACAATGGGTCGTAGGTGTCGGCTACGCGCACTTGCACAAACTGACCGGGGCGAACCTCCCGGGCAATTGCCGGTGCCTTCACTCGTAAGCGCCAAACACTTGGACTAAGCCGCTCGTTACTGATGATCAAGGTCTTATGCGTCGCTGGCATCCCTATCCCTCCTGAAAACAATGCTGCCGTCAACCATGGTGAGTACGGCTTGTCCAATTAATTCCTGATTTAGGTAAGGCGTATTTTTGCCTTGGGAACGCAAATTATCTGGGTTTACATACCAACGTTTCTGGGGTGCCAGCACCACTAGATCGGCCGGGGTACCGACAGCCAGGCGTCCCTGCGGCAGCCCCAAGATTGCTGCTGGTCTGCAGGTTAGGGCGGGCAGCAGCTCTGCCAGCGTCAATAAGCCTGGTTGCACTAGGGCTGCCTGTGCTACCGCAAAAGCAACTTCTAGACCGCTAAACCCAAAAGCAGCCTGGCTGAGTGGCACGTCCTTTTCGTGGGCTGCATGGGGGGCATGATCGGTGGCAATGATGTCGATGGTGCCGTCCAACATTCCGGTTATCAATGCTTCCCGGTCGGCCTCGCTGCGCAGAGGTGGGTTAACTTTGGCCTGACCAAGCAAAGCAGGCACTACAGCCTCCGTTAAATGCAAGTGGTGAGGGGTAACCTCCGCCGTAACCTGGATGCCGCGAGCCTTGGCCGCTCGAATCAGGTGTACGGATTCAGCCGAGCTCACATGGCAGACGTGGAGGTGCCCCCCGGTTAATTCAGCTAAGTAAAGATCCCGCGCCAGCATGATGAATTCTGAGGCAGCAGGGATACCCTCATCCCCCAGTTGTTGGCTAATCCTACCGGCGTTTATGCTACCCCTACCAGCGAGCTCCGCGTCTTCTTCATGGGCCATGATTGGTACGGCTAGAGCCTGAGCCGCCTGCAGGGCTAGCAGCATCATTTTGCTGCTCATCACACCCCGCCCATCATCGGAGAAAGCAACTGCGCCGCTGGCCTGCAAAGCGGCAAAATCTGTTAACTCACGGCCGGTTTGCTCTACAGATATAGCGCCTATCGGCAACACCTTCACTATGCTAGTAGCTGCTGCCTGCTCTTTGACCCAAGCCACTCTCGCTGCGGTATCGAGGGCCGGCCTAGTGTTGGGCATGCAGGCGATCGTCGTAAATCCACCGGCAGCGGCTGCTTGCGCCCCGCTAGCGATAGTCTCTTTGTGCTCATATCCGGGCTCCCGCAAGTGCGTATGCAGATCAATAAAACCTGGGGCCAAGACGGCATCAGCTAAGTCGATCTCCTCCGCCGTCTCGCAAGTAATCCTAGGAGCAATAGCCGTTATCCGTTTATCCTCTACTAACAATTCGCCCCGCACTAGTCGGCGCTGCTCTACATCAGCAAGCCAACCATTACGGAAGATAGTTTTTCCCATAAGGTCTCCCCCTCTAGCTTCTATTGCTCGTTCGATTGAGCTGTCTGTTCTGTAATACGTTTGGGTAGGACCAGATTTAGCAGCACACCAACCACCGCGCCTAACCCCATGCCGCTCAGGAAGAAAATTTCCAAGCCGCTGATGCCGAGAATGAGCACGGTGCTGACGATAATAAGGTTGCGGGTATCGCTTAAATCAACCTGCCGCTCTACTAACGTGCGTATCCCGATAGCGGCAATCATGCCGAAGAGCAGCACCGTGACGCCCCCCATCACGGGCGAGGGCACGGTGGCGATCAGGGCTCCAACTTTCGGGAACATGCTAAAGATGAGCACAAAGACGGCGGCTACTTGTACTACGATGGGGTTATAAACACCGGTAATAGCTAATACCCCTACGTTCTCGCCATAGGTAGTATTGGGTGGGCCGCCGAAGAAGGCAGCCAATGAGGTGGCAATACCGTCGCCCAACAGGGTGCGGTGCAGCCCCGGGCTAGCTAGGAAATCGCGGCCAGTAGTCCGGCCAATGGTTAGCACATCCCCCAAATGCTCAATCATGGTCACGATAGCCACTGGAGCCACCATCAGGATTGCCCCCAGCTGCCAGTTAGCGGGATTCAATAGGGTATCTGCCTTAGCATGAAAAAGAGTGTTAAAATATGCGGGCAAGGCTGGGGTCCAAGGAGTTTGCTTCAGTATTTGAAACAGGTCTTGGCCTTGGCTATTGAGAAATAGCCCCAGTTCGGGGTAACGCCAGTTAGCCACAAGGGCAAAAGCATAACCGGAGATAATGCCTAGCAAGATGGGGATGATTTTCACCATCCCTTTGCCGTAATAGCTGATGAGTATAACGGCAGCAAGGGTGAACATCGCAGTCGGGAGATGTACGGCAGACATATCTTTGGCAGCGCCAGCCAAGCCCAAACCGATGGTCATAATCACCGGCCCTACAACTACAGGGGGAAAGAGCTTATCAATAAAAGCGATACCGATACGAGAAATGATCAAGCCCATCACTACATATGCCAGGCCAGCCACGAAACAGCCCGCCAAAGCACCGGCGGTTCCATACTGCTCGCTAGCAGCGATGATGGGAGCAATGAAGGCAAAGGAAGACCCCAGATAGGCTGGCACCTGACCACCAGTGATGAGCTGAAAGACTAAGGTGCCGAGCCCTGAGGTAAATAGGGCCGTGGAAGTATCAAGACCGGTTAGCATTGGCACTAACACTGTGGCCCCAAACATAGCGAACACGTGCTGAATACCGAGCGGTAATAATCTGCCGAGTGGCACTGGATCATATGGTTTCTGCATTAACTTCTCCCCCTTCTACTGAGCAAATCTGTCATGAAGGTCGTGGTCCTTCTCGCGCGCGAGCAGGGCCAACGACCTTATTTAGGACTCTCCTCCAGGATAACGACCTCGTCCCGGCCATCGACCTCCTTCAGATACACGGCAATCTGCTCGCGCCGGGAGGTGGGCACGTTTTTCCCAACGTAGTCAGCCCGAATGGGCAATTCGCGGTGCCCGCGGTCTACCAAAACAGCCAGCTGAATGAGGCGGGGCCGCCCTAGGTCAATCAGAGCATCCAGGGCCGCCCTCACAGTGCGCCCCGTATAGAGCACATCGTCAACTAGTACTACTATCTTGTCCACGATGCTCACCGGTAGCTCACTGGGATGCACGGTAACCCGCTCCTGCAGGCGATCCAGGTCATCTCGGTAGGAGGTAATATCGAGGTTTCCTACCATAACAGTTCTGCCCTCGATGCGCTCGATAGCAGCGGCCAGCCTTTCTGCCAAGGGTATACCGCGGCTACGAATGCCCACTAAGACTAAATCTTCAGTTCCCTTGTTGCGCTCAATTATCTCATGCGCAATCCGGGTCAGCGCTCTCTCCAGCGCCCGCTCGTCCATCAACTGGGTCTTCTTCTGATATCCTGGCACGCTGTTACCTCCCGTAACTGCCAAAAGGCATAATTAAGGGCCCTCCTGCAAGATACAGGAAGGCCCTGGAAAGCTATTGGGGCGTACTCCTTGCTAGTCTCGCAGGACTAACTTAAAGGGTTCTCGCTTAGATTAGCAGTTTAACATTAGCTCTGTCAACCATTGCCCAGGTTCGGTACATTGCGAGGCTACTAATGAAGGTCATGATCCTTCTCCCGAACTCCGAGGAACTTCCTCAGTGATCTCGTACATCCCCTAAGCTTGGCGTAACCTATCCAGAACCTGCTGAAACTGAGGCGGCACATCTGCCGTAAACTGCATTATTTCCTGGGTAATAGGATGCTGAAAACCGAGGCACCAGGCATGCAACAACTGTCCCTGCAGCCCAAAGGCTATTTTACGGGGTCCATAGACGCTATCTCCCACAACGGGATGGCCGAGATGGGCCATGTGTACACGTATCTGATGGGTACGCCCGGTTTCCAACTGCAGCTCCATAAAGGTGTAATGGCCAAAGCGCTCCCTGACTTGGTAATGGGTAATTGCCTCGCGCCCCGAGGCCACTACAGCCATTTGCTTACGCAATACGGGGTGACGCGCTAACGGGGCATTGACTGTCCCCTGATCCTGCCGTACGTTGCCATACACCAGAGCCAAATATCTGCGTTCTATTTGTCTAGCTTTAAGCTGTTCCGAAAGCCTGCGATGGGCCAGATCACTTTTAGCCACTACTAATAGACCCGAAGTGTCTTTGTCTAGGCGATGCACAATGCCAGGCCGCAATATACCATTAATACCTGATAGGTCGCCCATGTGGTAGAGCAGGGCATTGACCAAGGTGCCCGAATAATTGCCTTGGGCGGGATGGGTTACCATCCCTTGCGGCTTGTTTATAACCGCCAGGTACGCGTCCTCATAGATGATAGTCAGGGGGATGTTCTCAGCCACCACCTCTAGCGGGCGGGGTGCGGAAACAGCGATAGTAATGCGCTCGCCACCCCGTAGGCGATGGTTACTTTTAGTAATAACGCGCCCGTCTACTTTAACTTGCTCCTCACGAATAAGGCGCTGAATCTGGGACCGCGTTAACTCCAGGTCCTGTAAAGCGAGCCAAGCGTCAACCCGTTGGCCTGCATGTTCGACAGCTACCACCAATTCGTACTCTTGCATGGCTTTAACCGGCTAACTCCTGCTGCCACATAACTACAATTAGCAGTATAGCTCCTATCACTACAGCGCAATCAGCTAAATTGAACACCGGCCATACCTTGAAATCAATGAAATCAACTACGTAGCCATAAACTAGCCGATCATAGAGATTGCCGAAAGCCCCGCCAGCAATGAGGGCTAGGGCAAGTTTGCCCCATATACCTAAATGGCTGAATAGGTCCCGCCACAAGAACAAGCCGACAAAAAGCACTATGCTAACAATTGCTAGGGGCAAAGCTTTCCCACTAAAGAGGCCGAAAGCAGCCCCAGTGTTTCTTACATGGGTTAGGTTTAACCAGTTCCCCAGCAGTGGCCGACTCGTCCACAGTGGCAGCGACTTTACAACCCAGATTTTCAACAGGCGGTCTAATACCCAGATTGCCAAAGCTAGTAGCACGTATGCCACGCAAATACCTCCTTACCCGGTTGGGAACCAAAAAAGGCTGTCCGACTACTGGACAGCCTAAAGTAATTCTAGCACGCAAGGAATCAATGCTCAAGGGGCCCCGGCCGCAGCGGGTTTTTTTGCGAACCTGTGCGTCGGCCCTTTTTGACAAACTGGTCGCGACTGCGATCATAGGATGCCGGTAATGCTTCTTCTTCAAAGACAACGCCAATAGGCTCATCGTGATCGATATATACGTCATTATAGTCTTCCACCTGGCGGAAATCCCCAGGGGTATTTGAAGTACCATAACGAGCTACTGCCTGCCAAGCATCTTCACCGTCGAAACCAACATTTTCGTTGGCAGCATCATCAGTAAAGCTGTGCTGCAAAAGCTCGTTGACTGCTAGCCCCTCATCGGGGCGTCGCCGCACCCTTTCCTGCTCCCCCTATGCGCAACCCAAACAACGTGCCGCGTAGGGCAGGGCAGACAGACGCTCTTCCGGAATAGGCCGACCACAATCCACACACCAACCGTAGGTGCCCTGCTCCATGCGCTCCAGGGCTGACTCGATCTGCTCTAGCAAGTGTTCCTGGTCCTTCTGTAAACCTAAGTCCTTGCTGCGCTCGTAGGTCTCGGAAGCTACATCGGCCGGGTGGTTATCGTAAGTCGAAAAT